>ERZ780125.39-NODE-39-length-67317-cov-29.4318_pt1 | contig 67317 bp, 61 predicted proteins | sample MGYA00433082_ERZ780125 | MGnify/ENA primary metagenome ERZ780125 (study PRJEB29588, sample SAMEA1970465) | human gut metagenome | biome: human gut; feature: human-associated habitat; material: faeces | place: Denmark | collected 2008/2010 ... | reverse complement strand
ATATGTATATTTATAAACAAGCAAGTTGATATTTATTCACTTGCGAAACTTCAGTCAAGAATCGTTTGCTTTGTGGTAGCTTTGCTGTTCTTTATGAATCAAGCCCTGGGATTATTTGATGGTTTTGTTAAAACAGAAGTAATTGGTCAGTATGGAGATTTTGTAGGTGGCGTCATAGGAACAATATTGAGTGTCGTTTTGTTGTCGGATACATTTAAATCCCAAATTGAAGAATCAAAGAATAATGCACAGGTATTTGAATCACAACAATTAAATGAACTTGTTTTTCATTTGTTGGATCAATATAATTCTGTTGTGGCGAGTTTCAACATTGCTATAGATGATGCCAGTGGCAGAAGAACAATTTATAAAGGAAAAGAAGGATTACATTATGCATTAGTGAAAATGCAGGAAGAATTTGCGAGTCCTCATATTTCTCATTCACGTAAAGTTGCACTTGGCATGTTTCAAAGTTTTTATGCTTCTCATGAAGATTTTGCGCCGATTTATTTTCGCACTATATATCGTATTTTTGATGTGATAAACAAGTCTGAGGTAAAGGATGAGGTAAAGGTTAAGTATGCTAAACTCATTAGATGCCAATTTACTGAAACGGAGTTAGTTATGTTGAGATATAACGCTATGTGGCCAGTCGGTAAAAATATGAGGGTTTTAATAAACGAGTTTAATCTCCTGAAACATATTTGCCCTTTGGATATGTTGGAGTATCTTGAATGAAGAAATAGATTTAGTTTTTCTGACAGACACAAGGTTAATATTCTACTATATATGGTGCAAAAGCAAGTTCATGATTTGTTTTTATCAGATGATACGACCCGTGCAATAACTAGTTTCAAAACAAAGTATAATATTAATGTTTCTAAACTGGAAAATGGTACAGTTTGTAAGTTTGATTTTACACGTAACACAAGAATTCAAATAAACTATGATTCGTTCACTAGTTTCGATTCTGTAACAATTGATGAAATTAGATCGCTTTTTGTTGCATGGTTTAAGGAAATGTTTGTTTATTCAAACTATGCCATGTTTAATAATAGAGTTGAAATTAACAGTGATGGAGTAGAAAGAAATGTTCCTAAAGAGCATTTTTCCTTGATTATAGATCGTCCTGATAATAAGAAACTTATTGTTTCAAGTGTACAATTGAATTAGTACTAAAAATAAAATATTTGATAATGAATATATTGGTAACAGGTGCCAACGAACAGCTTGGAAACGAGATGCGAATCGTTAGCAAAAATACAACAGTTCATTATGTCTTTACAGATGTTAATTTGGTAGAGGGACAGGAAACCACTTACCTCGATTTCACTGATATGGATTCTATCCGTAAGATGGTAAAGAGTCACAATATACAAGCCATTGTGAATTCTGAAGTAAAAAAGAAAAAGCTTAATTTGATAAAAAGATGAAAGTAATTAATACAGAGATTAAAGGCGTATATATCATAGAACCACGCCTTTTTAGAGATGGAAGAGGTTATTTCTTCGAGAGCTTTTCGCAGCGAGAGTTTGACGAGAAGATAGGTCACATTGATTTTTGCCAGGATAATGAGAGTATGAGCAGTTATGGTGTGATGCGAGGCTTACATTTCCAAAGACCACCTTATACTCAGAGTAAGTTGGTACGATGTGTTAAGGGAAGAGTGCTTGATGTTGCTGTAGATATCCGCAAGGGATCTTCTACGTATGGCAAGCATGTCGCTGTAGAGTTAACAGAGGATAATCATCGCCAATTCTTCATTCCTAAAGGATTTGCTCATGGTTTTGCTGTCCTTTCAGAGACCGCTGTCTTCCAGTATAAGTGTGATAACTTCTATCATCCTGAGGCAGATGGTGGTATCAGCATTCTCGATGACACTCTCGGTATCGATTGGAAAATTCCAACAGAGCATGCCAATCTCTCGGAGAAAGATACGAAGCATGCGATGCTGAAAGACTTCGATTCACCATTCGATATCAATGATGATTTATACAAAATATAAAGGTTTGTATGAGGGTAGGAATTATAACATGGTGTTGTTATCATAATTTTGGTACGTTTCTTCAAGCATATGCTTTGCAGAGCTTTCTTCGCAAAAATGGTTATGATGTGGAATTATTAAATGATTACCAATATTCTGTTAAGCAACCATTAAGTTTGAAAATAAGAATAGCAATTAAAGAATATGTTAAGTATTTTTTCTTTCCAAAGCTTTTTAAATCGGTTAAGAAAGATAGAGAATCTGGTATTTTATATGAGGCTTTTAAAAAAAAATATTTGCATGTAGATTATCAGGTTGCTTCTTTGTATGATGTTAATCAAAGATATGATGCCTTTGTGTGTGGTAGCGATCAGATATGGAATCCTGGTGGCTTTAAAAGAAATGGAAATGAATTCTATTTTGCAAGTTTTGCTTCAAAACCGAAAATAGCTTATGCTCCAAGTATAGGCGTAAAATCCATTCCTTCTGAATGCAAGGAGCGTTTTTCTGAATTAATTTCTGATTTTTCGTTTATTTCTGTGAGAGAAAAAACTGCAGTAAATGCTATGAAAGAAGTTACAGAAAAGCCAATAGAGGTTGTTGTTGACCCGACTTTGCTTATAGATAGAAAAGACTGGTTTAAACTAATTGATAATGATTTGAACAAACAACAAGATAAATATTTGTTTTTGTATCTTCTGACATACAATCAAGAATATATATCGGCTGCATATAATTATGCTCAATTGCATAATTTAAAGGTCAGAGTAGTTAAAGCATGTGGGGTTAATTTACATATAGATGAAGCAGAACCGGCTGGTCCACTAGAATTTCTTAATATGATAGCTAGTGCTTCATATGTAATGACAGACTCTTTTCATGCTGCAATTTTCTCATTGATATATAATAAGAAATTTGTTGTATTCAAACGATTTAAAGATAATGATGTTGCCAGTCAAAATTCTAGAGTAGAAAACCTTTTAGGAAAGGTTGGGCTAAAGGAGAGACTAATTGATGAACATCACTTAGGATCTATAGATGCTCTTACTGATATTGATTTTGGTCTGGTTGACTTTCTCATAAAAAGAGAAGTTCAAGATTCTCGGCAATATCTTATTAATACATTAAAAATAGTTCAGGATGAAAGAAGTTAAGGAGCTAGCTAAAAATACGGGTCTGTTGGCCATAGGACAGTTCGGTACGAAGTTATTAAGTTTCTTCTTAGTCCCATTATACACGTATGTACTTTCTACAGCCGAATATGGTACTTACGACTTAATGAATACTACTATATCGTTGCTGGTACCTATTCTTTCTTTGAATATATGTGATTCAGCATTACGCTTTCCTTTGGACAAGGATGTAGATAGAAAACAGGTCTTTTCTATCTGCTGTTTGCACATATTTGCAAGTGTGTTGTTTGGTTGTATGTTAATTGGATTAAATTATTGTTTTAATATTATATCTATAGTTAACGATTATCCAGTACTTTTTTTATTATTATTTGCAAGCAACGCTCTTAGTGGATTATTGAATTGTTTCGTACGAGGAATTGATAAAGTTAAGGAGGTGGCTATTTCGGGGGTGTTGAGTTCGGCTGTCATGATAGCTCTTAATTTATTATTTCTCTTACCTCTTCATATGGGCTTGCTAGGATTTTTCCTGGCAACTATAATAGGAAGCTTTAGTCAGTCAATCTATTTGTTTGTGGCTATAAAGGGATGGAATTATTTTCAGATAACATCACGTGACAAGCAGCTTCACCGAGACATGGTAAACTATAGCCAGCCGCTTATTTTGAATAATATATCATGGTGGGTTAACGGTGTTTCTAATCGTTATATTATCACTTGGTTTTGTGGCATTGCAGCCAATGGTATTTATTCGGTTAGTTATAAAATTCCATCTATTTTGGTGATGTTTCAAGGTATATTTAGCCAAGCTTGGACCATGTCGGCAGTACAAGGGTATGATAAAGATGATAAAAATGGATTCTTTACCCGGATGTATCAATCGTATAATTTGTGTATGGTTTTGGTATGCTCTGTATTGATTATGCTTTCAAGGGTCATGGCTAAGTTTTTGTATGCAAATGACTTTTATAATGCATGGAAATATGTTCCGTTTTTGCTTATAGCCTCTGTGTTTGGTGCATTAAGTGGTTATGTTGGAGGAATTTATGCAGCAACTAAAGATACAAAGATATTTGCAAAAACAAGTATTATGGGAGCTGTTACTAATCTTTTGTTTACCTTTGTACTGGTTTGGAAAGTTGGAGTAATGGGTGCTGCTATTGCTTCTCCTGTATCATATGGCTTAATCTGGTATTTACGAATCAAGGGTATTAATAAGTATATGGATATGAAGATTAATCTTTTTAAGGATGTTCTTGGATATATAATTCTTTTAATTCAAACAGTTCTTCTTTTCATATTTCCAGATAACATATTATTTTTTATTTTGCAACTATTGGCAATTGTAATATTGCTGTTACTTAATAAAGTGCTGTTATCAATAGTAATAATTAAAATAACGAATAAATTTATAAAACGATGAAAGAAAATCAATCGATAAAAGTATCTATAATTGTAGCCATTTACAATTCTGCTAAGTTTTTAGATAAGTTGATTACCTCAATTATTGACCAGACTTACAAGAATATTGAAGTTATCCTTGTTGATGATGGATCGCCTGATAATAGTGGTGAAATTTGTGATAAATATGCAGCACTAGATTCTAGAATAAAAGTTCTTCATAAGAAAAATGGTGGAGCTTGTGATGCACGCAATAAAGGTTTGGAAATGGTTACTGGTGAATATCTATCTATCATAGATGGCGATGATTGGCTGGAACCAGATTATGTTGAATATCTTTTGAAACTTGCTGTAGATACTGGTTCTGATATGTCGATGAGTAAGTATATATTTACTACACGAGATAGGGAGCAGGTTACTGCGGATAATATTGAAACATGGACTGCTGAGGAAGCTGCAGTTCAGATTATTTATCCCAAAATACCTATTGGACCATGGAACAAACTTTATAAAACGAGTTTGATTAAAGATAATCATATTGATTTTAATGTGCCTTGGTCTGGAGAAGGCCATTGGTTCTCCTGTATGGCTGCCCAATGTGCTAACCATGTTGGGGTAGGCTCCCGTAAAGTTTATAATTATAGATTGAATAATGCAGGAAGCGGACTTACCAATTTTAAAGTAGTTATGGGTACAAACGCTCTTTGGAACACCAAAAATATTGGTAATAAGTTGGTTCATCCAACAAAGCGCCTTAAAGCTGCTGTCAATTATCATATTTGGAGTTGTTATCATTTTATATTGATGCTGATTACTGCAACCAATTCTAAGCAAGAATATGCAAAGGAATACGAGGAGTGTCTTGTACAAACAAAGGCGATGCTTCCTTCCGTCCTTTTGCGTAGTGAAGTGACTTGGAAACATAAAATTAAGATGATACTTATTACAATGTTTCCTATAACTTATGCAAAATACATTATCAAGAAAAATAGAAAAGCTTTAGAAAAAGATTTAAAGAATCTATAATTATGAGTATTGCTAATAAAGTTAAGAATTTGTTACGTTGGTATATCAAAGAAACCAAACGTAAAGAAATACATCCAGTCATTCCACAGATTACTATTCCAAATCTCTTGCGAGATAAAGTCGCATTAGTTATGGGGGGGCATGGTGGAATAGGAAAAGCTATTGTTAATTCTTTTATTGATAGTGGATGTAAGGTTATAGTAGTTTCCCGTAATGTAGAAAAGGCAAAGACTTCTTTCCCTTTGCATGAGAATCTAGCATTCATTAGTTTTGATTTACAGAAACTCTCTACCATAAACGAAATGGTTCTTCAGGCTATATCTATTTGGGGCAAGATTGATATTTTAGTGAATACTGCAGGTACTCATACTGAAAATGTTGATTTTTGGACAGTTTCAGAAACAGAATATGATAGGGTGTTGGATATTAATTTGAAAGGCTGTTATTTTGTAAGTCAAAGGGTTGCCTCCTATATGAAAGAAAATGGTATCAAAGGACATATTCTTAATGTCAGTTCTTCTACTGGAGGAGAACCATCATGGTCGCCTTATAGAATATCTAAAAGAGCATTAGAAGGTATGACTTTGGGTATGGCTCAAATAATGCAACCTTTTGGTATTGTTGTGAATGGAATAGCTCCTGGAGAAGTAGCAACCGGACTAATCAATTGGAATGAGGGCGATAGTATCAATACTGAGCATAATCATTTTGGTAGAATGGCAATGCCAGAAGAGGTTGCTAATTTAGCTTTATTTTTGGTAAGTGATATGGGAAATATGATAACTGGGCAGATGATTTATATGTCTGGTGGAAGAGGCGTATATGATATAAGATAAATGGTGGTAAACTAGTGAAATGAAAAATATTTATAGATATATCCAATCTGATTATTATCGTTATACTGGAGTTATGGGGGTAATTCCGGTTGACTCTAGCTGGTATCTTTGGTAGGAATCATTGCTTTAGATATAGCTTTTGGCTACGTTTAGCAAGTACAAGTAGTCTTATAACTATGTAGAGTTTCAGAAGTACAACTATACATTAGATAGATTTTCTAATCTCATCAGGGAGTCAGCCACTTTGTTGAAGAGTAAGATGGATGGTAAGTTGTTTGAGGAAATGGTAGAAGCAGATATTCTATTGTACTATCTTTCATTGGTTTATACAAAAACTGAAGAAGTATATGATATGTGGTATCCAGAATTAAGCATTTATAATTTCTGCTTTACGATTCTTCCTAAGCTTGTTTCATACCGTTATTTTGAAAAGGCAAAAATCTTGTGTTTGGAGTAGATGGCAAAGAAAGTTTTATCACCCTTGACAAAGGCTTGAAAGATAATTTGCAGCGAGATGGTTACTATCATATCCCTAGCGTGCAGCAGGGCTTGGGCTTAGATAAGATATGCTCGTTTAGGTAATAATATAATTTGAAAATTTGATTTAAAATAGATTATGATACCAAAAGTAATTCATTATTGTTGGTTTGGGGGTAATCCTCTGCCAAAGAGTGCACAGAAGTGTATTGCTTCATGGAGAAAGTATCTCCCTGATTATGAGATAAAGGAGTGGAATGAGAGTAACTTTGATGTAAATATCATTCCTTATACAGCAGAGGCATATAAGGCAAAGAAGTATGCCTTTGTGAGTGATTATGCCCGTTTTTGGATTCTCTATAAATATGGTGGTCTCTATTTTGATACTGATGTGGAAGTAATTCGTCCTATGGATGACATCATTGCTAGAGGTCCTTTCATGGGGTGCGAGAATGAACCTTGTTCTGGAGCGACATCAGGGCAGCTGAATGTCGCTCCAGGCCTAGGGCTGGGGGTAAACCCAGGCCTAGGCCTATATAAGGAAATGCTTGATATTTATAAAAACTCTCACTTTATGACAGAAAATGGCGAATATAATTTGATATCTGTGGTAACAAGAACGTCAAAAGTACTCTATAAATATGGTTTGAAAGATGTTCATAATATACAAAAAGTAGCAGGTATATTGATTTATCCTAAAGATTATTTCTGTCCTAAAGATTATTTCTCTGGTAAATTAACAATAACTCCTAATACTTATTCAATACATTGGTATGATGCCTCTTGGGTACCAAAAGATGAAAGGTTCAAACAATTATTAAATAGAAACACTATTGTTCGAAATTTAGTTAAGTTAGCCAAGAAGATCGGGTTGAAAAAATAATTTAGACAATGATACTGAGTTTTATAGTATATGGCGGTATGTTGCTTATAATGACATATTGTGGTTATAAGGTAGCATTAGCAGATGAAAAGTGTTTTTCTTTAAAGTCTTTTTGTACTAATGGTTATGTTTTTGGGGCAATTTTTATTTTTTGTTTAGTGGCTTCTCTTCGTTGGAGAGTAGGTATGGATTGCAATTCATATATTCGCCTTTTTTATCATCCGCAAGAATCGTTTGAAGTAGGATTTAATAAACTTATAGAGTGGGTGAAATATACTGGTGCAAATCATGTCCCTTATTTGTTTATATTAGCATTCTTAGAAATTTTCTTTTTTTATTATGCCTTCAAATGGGAAAAGTTATATTATTTGTTTATACCGTTTGTGTTGTTTTGTTCTAGTGAATATTTTATGATGATGAATGGTATAAGACAAACAATAGCATGTTGTGTTTTTGTGTATGTCTCCACTCAATGTGACAAAGGTGATATTTTAAAAAACATGTTACTTGTTGTAGCGTGTAGCTTTCTACATAGATCATCCTTAGTTCTTATACCAATAATTTTTATATTCGCATTTCTTCATGTTCAAGTTAGGTTAAATAGATACTTACAGATGCTGCTAGTTGTATTGGCATTCATCTTTTCGTCTATGGATTTGGTCAATGTTATAAGACCATATATTACTGTATTATTAAATATTATAGGTTACGGTACAACTGAAAACAACTTGTTGAACCTGTCTTTGGAACGAACAATAGGTCCAAGAGCTTATGTTGATTTGTTTATATATTTGATTATTATTTACTTTAGTCCTCTATTGAAGGAAAATTCAGGGCTTAAGTCATTTTCGGTTCAATATTTGCTGTTTCTGATCGGTACTATAGGAGGATATTTATTTTATAATGTACATGCAATGGTTCGTTTGTTTATGTACTTTGATATTTTCAAAATAGTAATGATGATATATTTAATGAAATTGATGTTTATAGACAAGCCGTTAACGATGCCAAAGTATTATTTGCGTTTAATATTTGTGATTTTACTTTGTGTGAGGTCCTTTGTGGAATTTTATGCAGATAATAATCCTAAAAAGGAAACAACATGTTATAAATTTTATTTTAATCACCTTCAAAAATGATAAAGATTTCTATTATAGTTCCAGTTTATAATGTAGAGAAGTATCTTTCAGAATGTCTAGATTCTTTGTTAAACCAAACTTTGAAAGAAATAGAGATTATATTAGTTGATGATGAGTCTACAGACCAAAGCCCTATTATTTGTAACCAATATGCAGAGAAAGATTCTAGAATTAAAGTTATACATAAAAAAAATGCTGGATTAGGTTTTGCGAGAAACTCGGGCTTGGAAGTTATTTCTGGGGAGTATGTTTTGATGGTTGACTCTGATGATATGCTCAAACCTGATGATGCTTTAGAAAAGTTGTATGGGGTCTGTAAACAAGACTCGTTGGATGCATGCTTTTTTTGCTTTACTAGGTTTTCTGCAGACGGTGAATACTATGTTAATGACGGTTGTCTAAATTATACTATATTTGATACTGAAACAAAAGTAAGACAATTTTGTTTAAATATGGTTGGTGCTCCACCAACTTATAAAAAGGATTGTATGTACGAGTTCAGTGCTTGTAAGGTTTTATATTCTACTAAGATTATTAAAGACAACAATCTGCGTTTCGTTTCTGAAAATCAATATGCTTCAGAGGATATTTTTTGGAATGTTGATTATCTATGTCATTCAAAAAAAATAGCTTTTCTACCACAAGGATATTATTATTATCGATATAATCCCCTGTCTATATCTCATACTCAAAGTGACAAGAAGATTAAAGCTTTACAAGAAAGCGCCTCTTATATGAAAGGCCATTTACAAAAGTATTTCAGTAAAAGTGATTCGGATTTGTCGTATAAGAGATTTTTATTACGAACTTTGAGATTGAGCTTAAAAGCCATTTATTTTAGTAATCATTCAAGAATAAAGAAAATAAAATGGATGAAAGGATGTTTACAGTCTGAATATTTTTCTGATATGTTTGAAGCATATCCTTATAAACAGCTGCCTCTTGTTCCTAAGATATATTATCTTTTAGCTAAATATAGAAAAGTGTATTCTATTTATGCAATATTGCATTTTATGGCAAAAAAATGAAAATCTTATATATTCTTCCTTCCCTTAAAAACAAGGGACCAATCGTTGTTGCCTATGACCTAGTGGAGCAATTTTCAAGTCATGGACATGTGTGTAAGGTTGTGTATTTTGATGATGGCGAAGAACTTTGCTTTTCTTGTGCTACAGAGCGAATATCCATGAAGCAGAAAATAGACTTCTCTCGATATGATGTGGTGCATGCTCATGGCTTTCGCCCTCAACTATATGTTACATTACATAAGCCTTTATGGAGTCGGGTGAAGTTTGTAACCACCCTTCATAATTATGTATTCAATGATTTTCGCTATGATTTCGGTAAGATAAAGGGCTTCTTCTACTCCTGGCTTCATCTGGCAACATGCTTAAGATTTGATACCATTGTGGCTTTGAGTTACGATGCAAGAAGTTATTATAGAAGATTCTTGCCATTCAAAAACTTTGAAGTGGCATATAATACAACTTGCTGTAATCATCATTGTGATTTAACCGAAGATGAAAGAAGGCAAGTTGTGGATTTTAAAGGTAATTCTTTTCTATTAGGCACTTGTTGTGTATTAATTCCGCGGAAAAGGGTAGAAGTAATTATCAAGGCTTTACCTAAGATAGGGAATGTGAAGTTTCTGATTGTGGGTGATGGAGAAGAAAAATCAAAACTAGTGCAATTAGCTAGAAATTTAGGAGTCCAGGATAGAGTTCTCTTTGTAGGAAAAAAGCCAAAAGGTTATCGCTATGCTAAGTATATCGATGCTTTTACTCTTACTAGTACAAGCGAGGGATTTCCACTTTCGCTTTTAGAGTCTGCATCCTATGGAACGCCTGCTATTACATCAGATTTGCCTGTGTATCATGAGTTGTTTGATGAAAGTGAAATTGTGATACTGTCTAGTGTTTTGGAAAAAGATGTAGTTAAAGCTATTGGCAAAATTATGGAGGGTAAGCAGCGTTTCTCTCTCAACATAAAAGAAAAATTTAATGAGGTATATGCTCCTGATAAATTCTATAAAAAATATATAGAAATTTATCAGATGTAGTTTAGATAATAATGGATAAACAATATTCAGTTTTACTCTCCTTATATTATAAGGAGAAGCCGGAATATCTAAGGAAATCGCTAGATTCTGTCTTTAATCAGACTCTTGTGTCGAATGATGTAGTGTTGGTAGAAGATGGCAGGCTAGGAGGTGCTTTGGAGAACGTTGTGAAGGAGTATGAGGAGCGGTATCCTCAGCTCCATGTAGTAAGATTCGAAAAGAACCGAGGACTTGGATTCGCACTGAATGATGGTCTTACCTATTGCAAGCATGAGCTTGTGGCACGTATGGATACCGATGATATTGCCAAACCGCATCGTATGGAGAAGCAGTTTGCATTTATGCAGGCTCATCCAGAAATCGGTATGGTTGGATCTTGGATAGATGAATTTATCACAGATATTCATCAGATAGAGAGTGTGAGAAAGGTGCCAGAACATCCTAAGGAAGTAATGGAATACGCTAAGAAGCGTTGTCCGGTGAATCATCCTACTGTGATGTATCGGAAGTCGGATGTGCTTAAGGTGGATGGCTATCAAACTCAATATTTCCCTGAGGATTACTTCCTCTGGATTAAGATGCTGATGGCTGGATGTCAGGTCTATAATATGCAGGAAAGTCTTCTCTGGTTCAGATATGATCCGGAAACATTCAAGAGAAGAGGTGGGTGGAAATATGCCTGTGACGAGGCTATCACGCAGTATCATATTCTGAAAATGGGATTTATCTCTTTTCCTCGTTTCGTAATGAATGTGTGCATCAGATTTACTGCCCGCATCATTCCAAATTCTCTAAGATCTCTAATATATACGAGACTATTAAGAAGATAACAAGTATTTGTTCTATCAACATTTAATAATTTATAATATTATGATGATTCAACCAATTTATATTTTCCTGCTGGTAGCACTTGTTGTGTCTGTCACCATCGCCATGCTTGTGCTGCCTAACATTCTCCTTATCTCGCATAAGAAGAAACTCTTTGATATGCCGGATAAGAGAAAGGTGCATCATGCGCCGATTCCGCGACTGGGCGGTCTTTCGTTCTTCCCAGTGATGCTGATTACCATGGGCGGTCTGGTGCTGATATATCATCTGATGGGACTGAGCAGCGGGTCGATGCACGGGGAGGTGCCTTATGAGTTTTTGGCCCTGCTGGTGGGTAGCATGATGCTGTTCCTGGTGGGACTCGCCGACGACCTGATTGGAGTGGGGTACAAGAAGAAGTTCCTGGTGCAGATAGTGGCGGCATCGCTGCTCGTGGCTTCGGGCGTATGGATCAAGTCGCTCGACGGACTCTTCGGAATCTATCAGCTGTCGCCCTGGGTGGGCATGCCTTTCACCGTACTCATCGTGGTGTACGTAACCAATGCCATCAACCTGATTGACGGCATCGACGGTCTGGCTTCGGGGCTCTGTGCCATCTCGCTGGTGGCTCTAGCGGGGCTGCACATCTGGCTCCATCTGTTTTCCTTCGCCCTGCTCTGCATTGCGGCGCTGGGTGTGATCATCCCTTTCTGGTTCTACAACGTGTTTGGAAATGCCATGAGGGGCAGAAAGCTCTTTATGGGCGATTCGGGTTCGCTGTCGCTGGGCTACATCATCAGTTTCCTGATGATTCACCTGAGCACGGTGGATGTGAACCCTCATGGGGTGTCCGACTACAACATGGTGTTTGCCTTTACCACGATGCTGGTGCCGCTGCTCGACGTGGTGAGAGTGGTGGGCCACCGTCTGAGAAACAAGAAGAACCCGTTCTTGCCTGACAAGAGTCACATCCACCATAAGCTGCTGAGATGCGGACTGAGGGTGAGACAGGTAATGGTGGCTATCTGCGTGCTCTCGCTGATGTTCATCCTGCTCAACTTCCTGATGATCGGCCACGTGAACATCACGTATATCCTGGCCATCGACATCGCTGTATGGATAGTGTTCCACCTGGTGCTGGATGTCATCCTACACACCAGGAGGGCGGAAATGGATATTTAATCCTCTATATTTAAAACTATGCTATTCCCGGCTCTGAGATTCAAAAAGGAATCTCTGGGTCGGGATTATTTTTTGTTAAAATCGTAGAAATGCTTGGTTGTTTCGGGGATTTGATGTATATTTGCAATTCATTAGACAGCGTTTGATTATGGCAAGAAAATTATATCCTATAGGAATTCAGACATTTGAACGGATCCGCAAGGAGGATATGTTCTATGTAGATAAGACGGAATACATCTATCGTATGACACATACCGATGGAACGTATTTCTTCCTGAGCCGACCACGCCGTTTCGGCAAGTCGCTGCTGGTTTCCACCTTCAAGAGTTATTTCGAGGGCAAGAAGGAACTCTTCGAGGGGCTTGCCGTCGAGAAGCTGGAGAAGGAGTGGAATACTTATCCCGTGCTGCACTTCAGCCTGGCTGGAGGCAAACATATGGAGAAGGAACAGCTGGATCGATACCTCTTATATATATTAAAGGAAAATGAGGATAGGTTTGGAGTAGATTGTGATTCTCCAGATCCGAACGTTCGTTTGCTCAACTTGATAAAAACTGTTACAGCAAAGACTGGTAAGCAGGCGGTGGTGCTCATCGATGAATATGATGCACCGCTGCTGGATGTGGCTCACGAGAAGGAAAAACTCGATGTTTTGCGTAATACGATGCGCAATTTCTACAGTCCTTTGAAAGATTGCGAGCCATTGCTCCGTTTCGTCTTCCTGACGGGCATCACGAAGTTCTCGCAGCTAAGTATCTTCAGCGAGCTGAACAATATCAAGAATGTGAGCATGGACGAGCCTTACGCCGGCATCTGCGGTATCACCAAGGAGGAAATGCTTACACAGATGAGCGATGATATCGACGCTCTTGCTGAGCATCAGGAACTTAGTAGGGAGGAAACCATCGAGGAACTGAAAAATCATTATGATGGCTATCATTTCTGCTGGCCATCGCCAGATGTCTTCAATCCTTACAGTCTGCTCAATTGCTTTGCCGATGGCAGAATGGATGATTACTGGTTCGGCTCGGGCACTCCTACTTATCTAATCAACATGATGAGGAAGTATGATTTTTTGCCTGCAGACCTTGGCGAGACCATAGAGGTGGGCAAGAAGGACTTTGATGCCCCCACAGAAACGATGACCACCATCGTACCTTTGCTTTATCAGAGCGGGTATGTCACCATCAAGGGATATGACAAACCGACAAAGTTGTATCAGTTGGCATTGCCTAACCAGGAGATTAGGGTGGGGCTGTATGGTAGTCTCTTGCCTCATTATCTGACGGACAAGTCGGCGAAGGCTAACACGACCATCGCCAAGATGTCGGTATTGGTGAAGAAGGGGGATATGGATGCAGCCTTCTGCCTGCTGAACGACTTTCTGGAGACTGTGCCTTACTGCGACAATACCAACTACGAGGGGCATTGGCAGCAGACGCTCTACATCATGTTTGCCCTGCTTACCAACTATAGCATCCTAGTGGAACCTCATACTGCGAAGGGCAGAATCGATATTATGATGGAGACGGATGATACCATCTACGTGATGGAACTGAAGTTCAACAAGAGTGCCGAGGAGGCTCTCGCCCAGATAGACGCAAAGCACTATGCCGACGCCTTCAAGATGAGTGGCAAGAAGGTAGTGAAGATTGGCTTGAACTTTTCGGTGAAGGACGAGGTGAACAGCCTGGAATGGAAGATTGTATCTTAAGACAGGATTGTATCTTGAGGCAAGACAAGCTGAAAATGCAGAAAATTTCTGTTATAGTCCTGTATATTTCCTGATAGCCTTGATGAAGGTATCGCCATATTTATTGAGCTTGAATTCTCCGATACCACTGATCAGGCTCATGGCATTCTTGGTGGTAGGTTTCATTCTTGCGAGTTCATGAAGGCTCTTGTCGCTGAGTACGATATATGGAGGATAACCCTGTTCGTCGGCAAGGTTCTTGCGTATCTTTCTGAGGTGTTCAAAGAGCCCTTTGTCTTCCACGCCTTTCGAGTCTTCCTGGAAGATGACACGTTCGGCATGCACCTCAGGAATGAGATTTCCCGGCTGGGCGATGGCGCCCTTCCTGTTGCGTACCGTTTTCTTTGGGCGGGTGGCTTTATCATCTTCTTCGATATAAGCCAGCGAAACATGATGTTCTCCCTTCAGTACCTTCCAGCCTAAATCGGTAACCTTCATGTAGTTGTGGTTGTTGTAGGCAATCTCGAAGAATCCCATCTGCAGCATCTGCAGCAGATAAGCATTCCAGTCCTTAGATGTTGTATCCCTGCCCACACCGAAGGTTTTCATCTCGTTGTATTTGTTTTTCACAACTGCAGAAGAATGCATGCCTCTCAGAATCTCGATGCAGGTACCTACTGCAATATGCTCACCCGAACGGACCACGGCACTCAGGGCTTTCTGGGCTCTGATGGTGCCGTCGAAGGTGCGTGGAGGATTCTTGCATACATCACAGTTGCCGCAGTTGCAGGATGATGTCTCGCCAAAATAATTCAGCAGAATGCGTCGTCGGCATACTCTCGATTCGGCATATTCCTCCATGCGGCGCAGTTTCTCCATATTCACATCACGCTGTCCGCTTTCTTCACAGAAAGAACGGAGGGTGATGATGTCGGCCATCGAATAGAACAGCACGGTATCTGATGGTGCTCCATCTCTACCGGCTCTACCTATTTCCTGATAGAAACTCTCGATGCTTTTAGGCATATTATAGTGGATTACCCAGCGCACATTACTCTTGTCGATGCCCATTCCGAAAGCGATGGTAGCACATACCACCTGAATCTGGTCCATCTTGACCCGCTCCTGTACTGATGCTCTAGTCTGGGCAGTCATTCCGGCGTGATAGGCTGCGGCATTGATACCCAGATCGATAAGTTCCTGAGCTACCATTTCGGTGTTCTTGCGGGAGAGACAGTAGATGATGCCTGCTTCTTCCGGATGATTACTGATGAAGCGGGTGATGTATTGGAGCTTTGCCTTTTTGGTGCTCTCCTGTCTTACGGTGAGGGAGAGGTTGGGGCGGTCGAAACTGCTTACGAACGTCTGTCCATTGAGATGAAGCTGGCGTATGATATCTTCGCGTGTTATCTTGTCGGCTGTGGCTGTGAGCGCCATCACCGGGACATTGCGGAAATTCTCGTGCAGCATACCGAGTTGCGAATACTCCGGACGGAAATCGTGTCCCCACTGGCTGATGCAGTGGGCCTCGTCAACGGCAAAGAGCGAAATCTTGATGTTGCTGAATAAATAAGGTATCTCGCTGATGAGTTTTTCGGGCGAAACATAAAGAAGTTTCAGGTCTCCCTTCTCGCATCGGCGGCGGATGATGAGTTCATCGGTCGTGTCGTTTCCGCTGTTCAGTGCTTCTGCCGGGATACCGTTTGCCTTGAGCGCCTCCACCTGGTCGTGCATCAGACTGATGAGCGGTGAAATGACCACAGCGGTACCTTCCATTGCTAATGCGGGAACCTGGTAGCACAGGCTCTTTCCACCACCAGTCGGCATGAGAACCAGACAGTCGTGTCCCTGCATTACCTCTCTGATAATCGCCTCCTGGTTGGGGCGGAAGGAATCGTATCCAAAATAGCTTTTTAATATCTCGTTTATCTGCATGATTGCCGTTTTATGATTTATGCCTTTACCGGCATGTTTTTGTTTTGATTTTCATGCAAAGGTAATGAATAATCTGCATAAATAAAAGTTTTCTCCAAGAAAAAGTGCATATTTCAAGTAAAAAACTTTGCAAAGAGCGAAAAACAGGAGGAAAAGTTTGGTATGTGGAAAAAATGTATTACTTTTGCATGGTAAATACAGATAAAAATGGCAAAATGTAATGTAAACACTCAAGAGCGATTTGCCGATATCCAGATGCTCCGTTATGAGCTGAAGGGTTTCGAAAACCTGTCGCTCACACAGAAAATTTATATTTATTGCTTGTCGAAGGCAACCCTCTTGGGACGTGATATCACCTTCGACCAGCAGGGCAAATACAACCTGCGCATCCGTAAAACCCTGGAGGCTGTATACCTTCATTACGAGGGTAATCGCGAAAGCGAAGATTTCAAGGCTTTCGAAGTTTATCTGAAGCGTGTCTGGTTTGCCAGCGGCATCCATCATCACTATGGATGTGAAAAGTTTGTGCCAGGATTTTCAGAGGAATCTTTCTATGAGATGGTTGGGGCTGTAGCCGATGAATACCTGCCTCTTTCCAAGGGACAGAGCAAGGAAGACCTGTTGGGCATTCTGGTGCCTGTCATCTTCAATCCGGAAGTTATGCCTAAGCGCGTGAATCAGACGGATGGCGAGGATCTGGTGCAGACTTCAGCCTGCAATTTCTATGAAAATGTTTCTCAGGCAGAAGTAGAACGTTTCTATGCCAGGATGAAGGAAGATGGTAACGAACAGGCACCTTCGTATGGACTGAACTCTAAACTGACCAAGCGTAATGGTGAGCTGGTGGAGCTGAAATGGACAGAAGACGGCCTCTATGGCGCAGCTATCAAGGAGATTGTTTCCTGGTTGCTCCGTGCTCAGAAATATGCTGAAAATGAGGAACAGAAACATCTCATCGATCTCCTGGTGAAGTATTACCGTACAGGCGATCTCAAGGATTTCGACCGTTACAGCATTGCCTGGGTGCAGCAGCACGAGGGAATGGTTGATTTCATCAACGGATTTATCGAAGTGTATGGCGATCCGCTCGGACTGAAAGGTACTTGGGAGGGCATTGTAGAATATAAGGATCTTGAAGCTACGAAGCGCACCCAGACCATCAGTCAGAATGCCCAGTGGTTTGAGGACCATTCACCTGTAGACCCACGTTTCCGCAAGCCGGAGGTGAAGGGTGTTACAGCCAATGTCATCTGTGCGGCGATGTTGGGTGGCGAAGAGTATCCTGCTTCTGCCATCGGCATCAATCTTCCGAATGCCAACTGGATCCGTCAGGAATATGGTTCTAAGAGTGTGACCATCGGTAATCTGACCGAGGCATATAACAAGGCAGCTCAAGGCAATGGTTTCCGCGATGAATTCGTTATCGACGAGGATACCATCAGTCTGATGAATCAGTACGAAGATATTACAGATAATCTGCATACCGACCTGCATGAGTGTCTGGGACATGGTAGCGGACAGCTCTTGCCTGGTACCGACCCTGATGCACTGAAGGCGTATGGCAGTACGATAGAAGAGGCGAGAGCCGATCTTTTCGGACTCTATTATGTAGCCGACCATAAATTGGTAGAACTGGGTCTGACTCCGAATGATGAGGCATACAAGGCTCAGTATTATGGTTATCTGATGAACGGTCTGCTCACCCAGACTATCCGCATCAAGAAAGGCGACAAGATAGAGGAAGCCCACATGCGCAACCGTGCGCTGATAGCCTGGTGGGTGATGGAGCATGCCGAGGGTGCTGTGGAACTGGTGAAGATGGATATGAACTATGCTTCTGCCGAGGATGCTTTGAAGGACAGTGAGGGCAATATCATTACGACGAAGACTTATGTGAAGATTAATGATTATGCCAAGCTCCGCCATCTCTTCGGCGAGTTGCTTGCTGAAATTCAGCGCATCAAGAGTGAGGGCGATTTCGAGGCTGCCCGTCAACTGGTTGAGAAGTATGCCGTGAATATTGATCCGGAATTGCATCGCGAGATACTGGCAAGATACAAGAAACTGAATCTCGCTCCATACAAGGGATTCATCAATCCGAAGATGACGCTGGAGATGGATGAAGAAGGCGAAATTACAGACGTGGTATTGGATTATGAGGAGAGCTATGTCGACCAGATGTTGCGCTACTCTGATGAATACGGAACGCTTTAGAAAGTTAATAGTTAAGAGTTGATAGTTTATAGGGCAATCTTGCTATACGGCGAAGCCGCTATAAACTGTTAACTATAAACTTTAAAAAAACGATGATAGATAATAAGAACGAGGAATTTCCGATAGTAGATGAAATGGGTAATATTCTGGGCGCTGTTACCCGCGGTCATGCCCATGACGGAAGCAAGATATTGCATCCGGTTGTTCATCTGCATGTATTCAACAGCCGGGGTGATCTGTATCTGCAGCATCGTCCAGCCTGGAAGGATATCCAGCCGGATAAATGGGATACAGCCTGTGGCGGTCATGTTGATTTAGGCGAAAGTGTGAGTCAGGCTTTGCATCGCGAGGTAAGGGAAGAATTGGGTATCACCGATTTTGAACCGGAATCTCTTGGGCATTATGTCTTTGAGAGTCAGCGGGAAAAGGAACTGGTTTACGTACATCGCTGTGTATATGATGGCGAGGTGAAACCGAGCCAGGAAGAATTGGCCGGTGGCAGATTCTGGACAAAAGATGAAATCAGCGAAAACATCGGCAAGGGCGTTTTCACTCCGAATTTCGAAAACGAATACCAGAAGTATTTCATGTAATGACGAAAATAGCCATAAAAATACGTCCCGACGTAGCATTTGCTGCATCGGGACGTATTTTTTTGTATGTCGGGACGCAGCACCATGCTACGTCGGGACGTAATTTCAGCAGGGTCGTGGCCTGTTTCTGACTGCGTCAGCAGAGCCATTATATCTCGTAGATACCCTTGAGTGCTCCTCTTGCAATTTGTTCGAAATCTTCACCGAAGTCGCAGAAACGGAGAACCGCATTAGAGGCAGCATGTTTTATTCCCATGTTGTCACCCTGCAATACTGCGGCAGCCTGATCCAGGAATTCGTTGATGCCACGCTCGTTAGGCTCTTTTCCATTGCCAAAGAGACGGGCCAGGAGCTGGAAACCGGCAATCTCGTAGAGTGGCTTGTCACTCGCTATCCACTGGTAGGCGATGACAGGCGCATAATCTACGTGCTGCAATAGGTTGAAGGCAAGCATCTCTGCCATCTCCTGACTCTGTACCTGTTCCATCCATAAATCTGTGATTTCAGGAAGCATCTTGTCGGCAGGCATGATGAGTGTAGCCAGAATCTTGCATTCCCGGATATCTTCCTTCCACAGTTCGATGGCCAGGTCATAGTCTTTACCATATTCCTCAGCCATCTTTTTCAGTTCATAGAATGGTACGCCCCAATTCAGTTTATATCCCAATCCCTTATCGCGCATAGATTGCGATCCGGGACCGTTCATCAGCAAGCGGAAGCTTCGCTTGATAGTCATCAGTTTCTGATGTGTTTCTTCGTTCATTATATTTTGAGTAAACTATTAATTAAATTAAAGTTTCATTATTTTACAGAACATTCCTTCGAACTGTTCCTCTATATTTGCAGGTTTATGCTTGAAGATACCGAAGATGGCACTTCCGCTACCACTCATCGCTGCATATACGGCACCCAGGTTGTACAGCTTCTGTTTGATTTCTGCCAGTTCCGGGTGCATCTTGAAGATAGGTGCCTCAAAATCGTTGACAAGTTCCTCTTTCCAAGTCTCGATAGGCTGGCGTACAATGTCGCGGCAACATTTGGCTGGTGCCTGTGGGGTGATGGCTGCATAAGCCTCTTTGGTGCTGACGGCAATATCATCGCGCTTCACCACAACCAGATGATAGCCCCTCAGATTATCGCCAGGACCACTTACCGGCATCAGTTCTTCTCCGATGCCTTCTGCATAACATGCAGTGTCACCATCTTCGGGGTCAGCAGAAATGAAGTAGGCGCAGTCTGCGCCCAGCTTGGCAGCATATCTTTCCATCTCCGGATTACCGATATTGAGGCGGAAACGCTCGTCCAACAAACGGATCATGAAGGCTGCATCGGCAGAACCGCCACCCAAACCTGCCTGCGAAGGAATACGCTTCACCAGGTGAGCATGGATGCGTGGAATCCTGAAGTCGGCAGCCAGGAGATTATAAGCTTTTACAACGAGATTGTTCTGTTCATCGCAATCCACTGCGTTACCTGTAATCTTCAGATCACAAGGAACATCACTAGGGAATTCATCGCCCATGAGCTTGATTTCAAGTGCATCGGTCAGCGGAATAGGGTAGAACACCGTTTCAAGATTGTGGTATCCATCTTTCCGCTTGCTAACTATATTTAAACCAAGATTGATCTTGGCGCAAGGAAATGTAATCATAACTTTTCAGTTTAAAGGGTTCGTTACTATTTTTTTTTCTTTGCAAAGATACGGAAAAATATCTAACATGGTGCATCTTTTACAGGATTATTTTTATCAGTAGCATTAAAAATATTAAAATAAGCCCTGTTTTGCAATATCTTTTGTATCTTTGCAATTACAAATTATTAATAGATTATGAAAAAAGGAGATAAAGTCAGATTCTTGAGCGAAGTGGGTGGCGGAAAGGTTGCCGGCTTCCAAGGTAAAAATATTGTGCTCGTTGAGGATGAGGATGGTTTTGAGATTCCGATGCCTATCAACGAGGTGGTTGTGGTCGAGCAGGATGAATACTCCATGGGCAAGATGATTTCGGCTAAGATGGATGCGCAGCAGAAGGCTGAGGAGCATGCCAATACCGAACTGCATCAGGACAGCCGGAGTATCAAGGCCATCTTGAATGATCACGATGACGTGGATATGGATGTAGAGGAATATGATGCTGCCGACCGTGAGATAACCTTTGTGAAACCGGTTCAGGAACATACGGGTGGCAACAAACTCAGTGCTTATCTCGCCTTTGTACCTATCAACATCAAGGACGTAACCAATACCCGTTTCGAGACCTATATGGTGAATGACAGCAACTACTATCTCCACTATACCTATCTCGTGGCTGAGGGAAATGCATGGACTCTGAAAGCAGAGGGAGAAATAGAACCGAACACCAAACTCTTCATCGAGGAATTCGGTCGTGAGGCTCTGAACGAGATGGAGCATATCGCCATCCAGATGATAGCCTACAAGAAGGACAAGCCATTTCTTCTGAAGCCGGCAACAGATGTTCAGTTCCGTCTCGATCCTGTGAAATTCTACAAGCTTCATCTTTTCGAGGAGAACGATTTCTTCGAGACTCCAGCCTATCTCTTTACGATTGTAGAGAACGATGAAATAGCCCGTCCGCTGGTTATCGATTCCAAGCGTCTGAAAGAGCAGATGTATAAGGATGAGAAGGTTGTTGCCAACACCAGCAAGAAGAAGAGCAAGAAGGATGATGGTACCCTTGTGATAGATCTTCATGCGGATGAAGTGCTTGAAACAACTGCTGGAATGAATTCTGCAGATATTCTTCATTATCAGATGGATATCTTCAAGAAGACCATGGAGGAATATAAGAAAAAGAAGGGACAGAAAATTATCTTTATTCATGGAAAGGGCGAAGGTGTGTTGCGCCAGACTCTCATTCATGAGTTGAACTATCGCTATAAGAGTTGCACCTATCAGGATGCTTCTTTCCAGGAGTATGGCTATGGTGCGACACAGGTAACAATAAAGTAATTTATTATGAAGTACGGATTTATTAAGGTAGCTAGTGCCATCCCTGCCGTAAAGGTGGGTGATGTCATTTTCAATACCCAGCAGATAGAGGAACAGATTGCGCTGGCTGAGGGAAAGGGTGTAGAGATCATTACATTTCCGGAACTCTCTGTTACGGGCTATTCCTGTCAGGATCTCTTCCGTCAGCAGATGCTTCTCGAATCATCTGAGCAGGCGGTGATGATGTTGCTAGATTTTACACGCAAACTCGATATCATCTCTATCGTGGGTGCGCCGGTGATAGCGGGCGACTTGTTGCTCAATTGTGGTATCGTTATCCAGCATGGACAGATTCTCGGTATTGTACCGAAGACATATCTTCCAAACTACAGCGAGTTTTATGAGAAACGCTGGTTTGCCTCAGCTCAGGACCTGAGAGATTGCGAAGTCCGTTATGCCGGACATAAGGTGAAACTGACGCCTGATGTTCAGATTTTTCAAACTTTCGATGGCGTACAGTTTGGTGTGGAAATCTGCGAAGATGTATGGGCTCCGGCTCCTCCTAGCAACAAACTGGCGCTAGCAGGAGCAGACCTGATTTTCAATCTTTCTGCAAGCGACGAACTCATCGGAAAACATCATTATCTGAAGAGTCTGCTCAGCCAGCAGAGTGCCCGTACCATGACCGGATATATCTACAGCTCCTGCGGATTCGGTGAGAGTACGCAGGATGTGGTTTATGGTGGAAATGCCCTGATTTATGAGAATGGAGTTTTACTTTCACAGAGTGAACGTTTCTCTATTGAACCGCAGATGGTTATCTCACAGATAGATGTAGAGAAACTCCGCTCTGAGCGTCGTACGAATTCTACTTATGTAAATGCCCAGCGCAATATTAAGTATTCTGTTCTCGGCGGTCAGTTCAATATCCGTAATATCGAAGCCGATCCTACCGAAAATGAACGCGATTTTGTGTTGGAACGTGAGGTGAATCCTCATCCGTTTATTCCTACCAGCAGCGATATGAATGCCTCTTGCGAGGAAATTTTCAATATCCAACTCATGGGACTAGCCAAGCGTATCGTTCATACCCATGCCAAGACCGTAGTAATCGGTATTAGCGGTGGTTTGGATTCTACGCTGGCCTTACTCGTTTGTGTAAAAGCTTTTGATAAACTCAAAATGAACCGAAAGGGTATCGTAGGTGTCACTATGCCGGGATTCGGAACCACAGACAGAACCTACAATAATGCTATCTCGCTGATGCAGAGTCTTGGTATTACCATTAAGGAAATCAGCATCGCCAAGGCTGTAACCCAGCACTTTGAGGACATCGGTCAGGATGCCAGTGTGCATGATGTGACTTACGAGAATTCTCAGGCTCGTGAACGTACCCAGATTCTGATGGATTTAGCCAATAAGATGGGTGGTATGGTTATCGGTACCGGCGACCTTTCAGAGTTGGCATTAGGATGGGCTACCTATAATGGTGACCACATGAGCATGTATGGCGTGAATGCCAGCATTCCTAAGACCCTGATCCGTCATCTCGTAAATCATGTAGCAGAGAGTGGGGTAGACGAACAGAGCCGCATCACTCTTCGTGATATCATCGATACTCCTATCAGTCCAGAGTTGATTCCGGCAGATGAGAATGGAAATATCAAGCAGAAGACGGAAGATTTGGTGGGACCATACGAACTGCATGATTTCTTCCTCTACTATTTCCTGCGTTTCGGTTTCCGTCCTTCCAAGATTTACATGTTGGCAAAGAAGGCATTTATTGATTCCGAACTGGAGCGTGTAAAGATCAGTGATAATGATCCTGACAGCTATGATGAGGAGACTATCAAAAAGTGGCTGAAGACCTTCGTGCGCCGATTCTTCAATCAGCAGTTCAAGCGCAGCTGTCTGCCAGACGGTCCGAAAGTAGGTAGCGTAAGCCTCAGTCCTCGTGGCGACTGGCGTATGCCTAGTGATGCTGCATCTGCCATCTGGCTGCAAGAGGCTGAAAATTTATAATACATGGCAGCGAAGTTTTAATAAAACGGGAAATAAAAAGTTAGGAGTCGGGGCGCTGTTCCAACTCCTAACTTTTTCGTTTATAATAAAATAATTATATAAAAAGTCTTTCTATTTTTGGGTAAAACATATTTTTTTTGTAACTTTGCGCCCAAAAGTAAAAACATTATAAAAATATAAGATAATATGGCTAAGAAATTTGCCGAGCACAACGGTCTGAATTTGACTCAGACAAACAATGACGTACTAGCAGCGTGGGAGAAAAATGATATCTTCCACAAGTCTATCGACGAGCGTGAAGGCTGCCCTCAGTTTATCTTCTTCGAGGGACCTCCATCAGCTAATGGCCACCCGGGTATTCACCACGTGTTGGCACGTAGTATCAAGGATACATTCAACAGATACAAGACCATGAAGGGTTTCCAGGTTCACCGCAAGGCGGGATGGGATACCCACGGACTCCCTGTTGAACTCGGTGTCGAGAAGGAACTCGGCATCACCAAGAAGGATATCGACAACAAGGCTTCAGAGAAGTATATCTCTACTGAGGATTACAACCACAAGTGCCGCGAGAACGTGATGAAGTTCACCGCTGAGTGGCGCGAGTTGACTGAGAAGATGGGTTACTTCGTAGATCTCGATCATCCTTATATCACCTACGATAACAAGTATATCGAGACTCTCTGGTGGCTCCTCAAGCAGCTCTACAACAAGGGCCTGCTCTACAAGGGTTACACCATCCAGCCATACTCTCCAGGTGCAGGTACAGGCTTGAGCTCTCACGAGTTGAACCAGCCTGGCTGCTATCGCGATGTTAAGGACCTCACTACCACTGCCCAGTTCCTCATCAAGGATCCTAAGGCAGAGTGGACCAAGTGGGGCAAGCCATACTTCATCGCATGGACCACTACACCTTGGACTCTGCCATCAAACGTGGCTCTCTGTGTGGGTCCTAAGATTGACTATGTAGCCATCGAGACCTACAACCTCTACAAAGGCGAGCCTATGACACTCGTGATGGCTGAGGCTCTGGTAGGTTCATATCTGAAGGCAGACCAGGAGTGCAAGGAAGGCGATCTCCTGCCATTCGACAAGGAGAAGAAGCAGTGCCCTTGGCGTATCATCGACCACATGAAGGGTACCGACCTCGAAGGCATGCACTACGAGCAGCTCCTTCCTTGGGTAAAGCCATGCGAGAAGGTTGATCTCTTCGCACCGGCTTTCGTAACAGAATATGCTGCTGCTCATCCTGAGAAGGTATTCGCTTCAGAGGATGGTCGCGATCAGTTCGTCGAGATGGAGAGTGAGGCTTTCCGTGTAATCCTCGGCGACTACGTTACTACTGATGATGGTACAGGTATCGTTCACATCGCACCTACATTCGGTGCCGATGATGCCAAGGTGGCTAAGGATGCCAACATCCCAGCCCTCTACCTTATTAATAAGAAGGGCGAGACCCGCCCAATGGTTGACCTGCAGGGTAAGTTCTATCTCATCGAAGACCTCGATGCCAACTTCGTGAACGCTTGCGTCAACAAGGAGGCATACGCTCATCACGCAGGCGACTACGTGAAGAATGCCTACGACCCACAGTTTAATGTGGATGGCGTCTGGGACAAGAAGGCTTCTGAGAAGGCTGAAGACCTTAATATCGTACTCTGCTACGAACTGAAGCAGGAGGGCAAGGCTTTCAAGAGCGAGAAGCATGTGCACAACTATCCTCACTGCTGGCGTACCGACAAGCCTATCCTCTATTATCCATTGGATAGCTGGTTTATCAAGGATACAGCCCGCAAGGAGCGCATGGTAGAACTCAACAAGACCATCAACTGGCAGCCTGAGAGCACCGGTACAGGCCGTTTCGGCAACTGGCTCGAGAACCTGAACGACTGGAACCTTTCACGTTCCCGCTTCTGGGGTACTCCATTGCCAATCTGGCGTGATGAGAACCGTGGCGAGAAGTGTATCGGCAGTCTTGAGGAACTCTATGCTGAAATCGAGAAGTCAGTGGCTGCCGGTATCATGCAGAGCAACCCATTGAAGGAGAATGGTTTCGTTCCTGGCGACTATAGTCAGGAGAACTATGATAAGATTGACCTCCACCGTCCATACGTTGACAAGATTGTATTGGTTAACGAGGAGGGCAAGCCAATGTATCGTGAGAGCGACCTCATCGACGTTTGGTTCGATTCAGGTTCAATGCCTTACGCCCAGCTCCACTACCCATTCGAGGGTGAGATGGCCCGTGGCACAGAGGCAGACCGCGATGCACTCATCCACAGCACCTACGAGGGATATGCTATTCCTCCTAAGTTCTATCCAGCCGACTTCATCAACGAGGGCGTGGATCAGACCCGTGGATGGTTCTTCACCCTGCACGCCATCGCTACCATGGTATTTGATAGCGTAGCCTTCAAGAACGTAATCTCTTCTGGTCTCGTTCTCGATGCTAAGGGTAACAAGATGAGTAAGCACGTGGGTAACGTAACCAACCCATTCGAGATGATTGACAAGTATGGTGCCGACCCTGTTCGTTTCTATATGATGACCAACAGCGAGCCTTGGGACAACCTCAAGTTCGACCCTAATGGTGTGGACGAGACCCGTCGTAAGTTCTTCGGTACCTTATATAATACCTACAGCTTCTTCGCCCTCTATGCTAATGTAGATGGTTTCGATGCTGAGGCTGCTCAGGTGCCATTTGAGAAGCGCCCAGAGATTGACCGCTGGATTCTCTCTTCACTCAATACCCTCATCAAGGGCGTTGACAGAGAGTTGGCTGGCTATGATCCAACCCGCGCAGGCCGTCTCATCGATGCTTTCGTCAACGATGACCTCTCTAACTGGTACGTTCGTCTGAACCGTAAACGTTTCTGGGGTAAGGAGATGAGCGAGGATAAGCTGAGTGCTTATCAGACTCTCTATACCTGCCTGATGACAGTGGCTAAGCTGCTGGCACCATTCGCTCCATTCTATGCAGACGAGTTGTATCACGACTTGGGCGGCGAGTTGGAGAGCGTACATCTCGATAAATTCCCTGTAGCTGATGAGGCTGCTATCGATGCCGACCTGGAGGAGCGTATGGCCATCGCCCAGAAGATTACTTCTATGGTATTGGCATTGCGCCGCAAGGTGAACATCAAGGTGCGTCAGCCACTCCAGCAGATCATGATTCCTGCAGTAGATGATGTACAGAAGGCACACATCGAGGCAGTAGCCGGACTGTTGAAGAACGAGGTGAACGTGAAGGAGGTTAACTTTATTGAGGGTCAGGGCATTCTCGTAAAGAAGGTGAAGTGTAACTTCAGAGTGATGGGTAAGAAGTTCGGCAAGCTGATGAAGGGTGTTGCTGCCCAGATGTCAGCGCTCGATCAGGACCAGATTGCAACCTTCGAGAAGGAAGGCAACATCACATTGAATATCGACGGACAGGAAGCCGTGGTAGAGGTAGCCGACGTGGAGATTATCTCTGAGGATATTCCAGGATGGCTCGTATCTAACGAGGGCAATCTGACCGTAGCGCTTGAGGTAGAGTTGACCCCAGAATTGAAGAAGGAGGGTATGGCTCGTGAGTTGATCAACCGTATCCAGAACCTCCGCAAGGAGACAGGTCTGGAGATTACCGACCGCATCAACGTAACTGTGGCTCCTAATGAGGAGACTGACGCAGCTATCGAGGCATTCGCCGACTACATCAAGGGCCAGGTATTGGCAGACAGCATCGAAATCGGCGACAACGCAGGTGTTGAGACCGAGTTTGATGACTTTAAGTTGAACATTCTCGTAGAGAAGAATTAAATAGTTAGGAGTTAGGAGTTAGAAGTTAGGAGCATTTCCAAACTGCTTGCTTCTAACTTTCTAGCCCTTATTTCCTAAAAACATTAACAAATAACATAATAGATAACATCTATGGCTAACGAAAAACTACGTTATAGCGATCAGGAGCTCGAGGAGTTCCGCGCTATCATTGATGAGAAATTGAAGGTGGCAAAGCAGACTTATCATGATTGTATGGCTCAGCTGAACCACTCAGACAGTAATGATGTGGTAGATACATCACCAACCTACAAGGCTCTTGAAGAGGGTAGTGAAGCACAAAGCAAGGAAGAAATCATCCAGATGGCTCAGCGTCAGCAGAAGTTCATTAAGGGATTGGAAGCAGCTTTGGTTCGTATCCAGAACAAGACCTATGGTATTGACCGCGAAACAGGTGAGTTGATTCCCAAGGAGCGTTTGCGTGCTGTACCTCATGCCACTTTGAGTGTAGCTTCTAAGGAGGCTAGAAAAAAGTAATAAATGGAGAAAACAAGTAAAATTAAATACGGATGGCTCGTCACGGCAATGGTGGTTGTGCTTCTTGTTATCGATCAGATTATCAAGGTGTACATCAAGACCCATTTTTGCCTTGGCGAGTCTGTTCGTGTTACTGATTGGTTTTATATCGAATTTGTTGAGAACAACGGAATGGCTTGGGGTATGTCGTTTATCGGCAAGTTCTGGCTAAGTCTGTTGCGCCTGGTAGCCATCTGTGCGTTGAGCATTTATCTGCATCGCATCATAAAGCGTGGTACCTATCGCTTGTTATACATCATTTTGGTGGCGCTGGTTCTGACAGGTGCAATCGGCAATATGATTGATTCCATCTTCTACGGACTTATCTTCACCGGTGCCTCACCTTATTATGTATCTTATCTTGTGCCTTTCGGCGAGGGGTATGCACCCGTGCTCATGGGCAAGGTGGTTGATATGTTCCGTTTTCCGTTCTTCACCTATACATGGCCTGAATGGTTCCCTTTCTGGGGTGGACAGCATGGTACATTCTTCGATCCTGTATTCAATTTTGCAGATTCCTGTGTATCAGTCGGCATCATTTCTCTCTTGCTTTTCTGTAGAAAAGAACTGGAAGCTCTCGGAGGTGGTGATAAGGAGAAGAAGGTTAAAGATTCTTCTTTTATTGAAACTGCTGAAGAAAAGATAAAGTCTCAATCTCAAGAAAATAAGGAGGACAAGTAATCATGAAGAAAGCTTTTCTTTATCTCTGTTGGATAGTAACCTTTTGTGCAGCCTTCGCTTCTTGCAAGCCTTCGCTGCCAAGAGATGTGCTCTCTAAAGGAAAGATGACGGATATTCTCTTCGATTATCACATCGCTCTTGCTATGGCGCAGAGCGAAGACGGTGGTAGTGAGAAGAATAGTCTGGCTTATCGCGAGGCTGTACTGAAGAAACATGATGTCACCTCGGCAGACTTCGACAGTTCGATGGTTTATTATATGCGCCATACAGAATTGCTGCATGATGTGTATAAGGATTTGGCTGAAAGATTGGATAAAGAGGTGGTTGCATTGGGTGGAAACAGTGCAGGAAATAGTGATTTTGACAATCTTACTGCTGTTGGCGATACTGCCAATATCTGGAAGGATGCTACTTCGATGGTATTCTCGCCTGATGAGGGCTTCAACAGTCGCAGTTTTAAAATTGAAGCTGATACTGCTTTCCATAAGGGTGACCGGTTCCGTCTTGATTTCGAATCGCAGTTTATCTTCCAGGATGGTATGCGTGATGGTATCGCTTTGCTGGCTGTTCAGTTCAAGAACGATAGTGTGGCACAGACTGTAGTTCATATTCAGAGTGCTCAGCACTATAGTGTAGAACTCGCTGATAATGATAGCCTTGGAATAAAATGTATAAAGGGGTACTTTATGTTGAATGAGGGTGGCTTCAGTTCTGATGCCGGTTCTTTGACGACTCTTAAACTGATGTTTGTCAATAAGATTCGTCTCATCCGTATGCATCCTAAAAAGGTGGCACCTGTTTCTTCTTCTGCAGCATCTTCTGATTCGGCAAAAGTAGATACTGCTCGTAAGACCCGTATACCAGGTCCGAGTGTTCCGGAACGTCCGGATGGAGCTTTGGCGCCTCCGACCAGTGCACCGGTTCCTATGCCTGATAAACCTATTCAGATGACGAGTAATTAGTCTGGATGTTTAAGATATGGCAGAAATGAGGAGATGCGGAGCCCATCAGGTGATATTGCCGGATGGCTCGATATTGCAGCAGGCTGTGGTAGAAATACAAGAGGGCAGGGTGGTGAACTACTTCGAGTTTCGCGAGGAGTTGCCGATGACCGAATGGTTAGGCGGCGAAATCCGGGTGGAACGCGATGAGGAAGGCATCCTCCGTGCCCTGTGGAACGGAAAAGTAATCAATAAACATTAAACATAAACATTAATAATATGTTAAGCGTAGATCAATTAGAAGACAAGTTGATAGACTTGGCATTTGCTGAGGATATCGGTGATGGCGACCACACAACTTTGTGTTGTATCCCAGAAGACGCCATGGGTAAGAGCCACTTGCTTATCAAGGAAGATGGCGTGTTGGCAGGTGTTGAAATGGCAAAGAAGGTATTTGCCCGTTTCGATCCTACCATGAAGGTAGAAGTGTTGCTTCAGGATGGAACCCATGTTAAGAAGGGTGACATTGCAATGATTGTAGAGGGTAAGACCCGTTCTTTGCTCCAGACAGAGCGTTTGATGCTCAATATCATGCAGCGTATGAGTGGCATTGCTACCATGACTGCTAAGTATGTAAAGCGTCTTGAGGGTACAAAGACTCATATCCTCGACACCCGTAAGACAACTCCAGGTCTCCGTATGTTGGAGAAGCAGGCTGTGAAGATTGGTGGTGGTATGAACCATCGTATCGGTCTCTTCGATATGATTCTTCTCAAGGACAATCACATTGATTTCGCTGGCGGTATCGATAACGCCATCGACCGTTGCCATGCTTATCTCAAGGAGAAGGGCCTCGATCTGAAGATTGAAATCGAGGTTCGCAGCTTCGATGAGCTCGACCAGGTATTGAAGCACGGCGGTGTCAACCGTATCATGCTCGATAACTTCTCTGTGCCTGATACTAAGAAGGCAGTAGACATCATCGCAGGTAAGTATGAGACTGAGTCTTCTGGCGGTATCACTTACGATACCATCCGCGATTATGCAGAGCAGGGTGTTGACTTTATCTCTGTAGGTGCCTTGACACACAGTGTGAAGGGCTTGGATATGAGTTTCAAGGCTTGCGAGTAAGAGTGATTTAAGTGAAGAGGGAAGAGTGAAGAATTCAAATGCTTTTCTCTTTGTTCTTCTGAAATAATTTTGTGGAGTTAGGAGACTTTTCTAACTCCACATTCTATATTAATAAAGGTATATTTATGAATAAGATTTTCGCTTCAGCCATAATGGCTGTAGCTATGTTGGGCAGTGTCTCTGAGGCTGAGGCATGTACCAACTTTATAGTAGGAAAAAAAGCATCGGTTGATGGATCTGTAATGTGTTCATATAGTGCCGATGACTATGGTATGTTCCAAAATCTCTGTCATTTTCCTGCCGGTAAGCATGCTAAGGGCGAGATGCGTAAGATTTACGATTGGGATACCAATAAATATCATGGTGAGATTCCGGAGGCTGCCGAGACTTATAATGTGATTGGCAATATCAATGAATGGCAGGTCACCATCGGTGAAACTACTTATGGTGGACGTGAGGAGATGGCTGATTCTACAGGTATCATGGATTATGGTTCACTCATTTATGTTGCCCTGCAGCGTAGTAAGACTGCCCGTGAGGCTATCAAAGTGATGACAACCATCGCCAATACTTACGGCTATAATTCAGAAGGCGAGACCTTTACCATCTGTGATCCGAACGAAGCTTGGATTATGGAGATGATGGGCAAGGGACCAGGCTCTAAGGGCGTGGTTTGGGTAGCTCTCCGTATTCCTGATAATGCTATTTGTGCACATGCTAACCAGAGTCGCATCGGCAAGTTCAATATGAAGGATAAGAAAAACGTGATGTATGCCAAGGATGTCGTTTCTTTTGCTCGCAGTAAGGGATGGTTTCAGGGCAAGGATGCTGATTTCTCATGGAAAATGGCATATGCTAAGCCTGATTTCTCAGGACGTCGTTTCTGCGATGCACGTGCTTGGGCTCTCTTGAATCATTTCTATGATATGAGTCCTTATCTTGATTGGGCTTTGGGTAAGGATCCTAATGCGAAGGATATGCCTCTCTGGGTGGTTCCAAACAAGAAGGTAAGTGTTGCTGATGTTGAGGCTTGCATGCGTGACCATTATGAGGGTACACCTCTTTCTGTTGCTGATGGCACTGATATCGGAGGTGGTATCTGGCAGATGCCTTACAGACCAACTCCATTGATGTTTAAGGTGGATGGAAAGCAGTGCTTCAACGAACGTCCGGTCAGCACCCAGCAGACTGGTTTTGTTTTTGTTAGCCAGATGCGTTCATGGATGCCTAGAGAGATTGGCGGTGTTCTTTGGTTTGGTAATGATGATGCCAATATGGTAGCGTTCACACCAATCTACTGTTCTTCTACAGTTCGTCCTGAGTGTTATAACACACCGGGAGCAGATGCTGTAAACTTCAGTTTCAAGAATGCTTACTGGGTGTGCAATATGACCAGCAATATGGTTTATCCTCGTTACAGCCAGATGTTCCCAACCTTGAAGGAGGTTCGTGACAGTCTGGATAACAGCTATTTTGCTGCACAGCCAGGTGTTGAGGCTAAAGCTCAGGAACTGTATGCACAGAATCCACAGGCTGCAGTCAAGTATCTCAATGATTATGGTATTGAGAAGGCACAGCAGATGTTGGCGCGTTGGCAACAGCTCTTCCAGTTTATGGTAGTGAAGTATAATGACATGATTATCAAGCCAACCAAAAAAGATGGCAGTTTCGAGAAAACTCCTGATGGATTAGGTGCAACTCCAGTTCGTCCTGGGTATCCTGAGAAATATGCCAAGGAACTTATTAAGCAAACAGGAGACAAGTTCCTGGTTCCTGAAACAAAGTAACAATATTTATCATCACATAAAGAAAGCCGATTCAAGTATATTACTATACAAGAATCGGCTTTCCTGTTTTCTAGACTAACAATACTAAATAATCGTATTATAATTTTTAAAGTTACGTCTTTTAAAATCTATTACTTGAAGTATCTCTTGTAGAGACCTGCAAAACCTGCACAGTGGCGGGCTTCATCCTTAGCCATCTCATGAACGGTATCGTGGATAGCATCTGAACCCTGCTCCTTAGCAAGCTTGGCAATGCGGAACTTATCCTCACAAGCACCCTTCTCTGCTGCAATACGAGCCTCGAGATTGCTCTTGGTATCACCCAAAACCTCACCGAGAAGTTCTGCAAAACGAGAAGCGTGATCAGCCTCCTCATAGGCATAACGTTTGTAAGCCTCTGCAATTTCAGGATAGCCTTCACGATCTGCCTGGCGTGCCATAGCAAGATACATACCTACCTCGCCACACTCACCATTGAAATGGTCCTTCAAACCCTTGATAACGTCTTCATTAACGCCATCCTTATATGCCTGACCGAGAACGTGAACGGTAGCAAATGTCATATCGTCATCTACAGCATCTTCCATCTCTTTGAACTTGCTGGCTGGAGCCTTGCAGATAGGGCACTTCTCTGGTGCTTCTGTACCTTCGTAAATGTAACCGCAAACGGTGCAAATAAACTTTTTCTTCATAATGTTTTTGTTTTAAATGTTGTTGTATAATTATTGTCTTTTGATTTAGTGAACAGTCTCTGTGATAGGCGACTTTACGCCTTTTTTAGCGCATTCTGCACAGATTCCTCTGTAGTAGAGCTGTTCTTCCAATACGATGTTTCCTTCAATTTCCTTTCCTGGTTCCACTTTTGGAGCAGGTTCGCCGAAAAAGTCAATTACCTTGCCACAATTTCTGCAATAGAAATGAACGTGGCTTTTAATATTTCCATCATAACATACGCGATGTTCATCGATTGTAATCATCTGAGCCGCATTGTGCTCACTCAACATTCTGAGTGTGTTGTAAACGGTTGTCTTGCTCAATGTTGGGATACTCTCGGCTAATCCTTTGTACACATCCTCGATAGTTGGATGAGTGGGATGCTTGATGAGCCAATCCATAATGGCAATACGCTGGAGTGATGGTCGGATACCTTTCTCCACGAGTCTTTGATAGGCTTCTGTCTGCTTCATAATTACTTGTTTTTATATTTTGACGATGCAAAGATACGCAATTCTTTTGTATCTGCCAAATGTTTTTGCAAAAATTCCAAAGTATTTTTGAATATTTTACAATTGCATAGTAGTTTTAAGATTTGTTGTGCAAAAAGGGAGAGTCTATGATTCGCTTTTGGAAATTATTGATACTAAAACCCTTTTGGAAAAAGTAATTCCCCGTCACGCTACCGGAGTGTTGTGGCGGGGAATCTTATTTGAAAATAAACTTTATACGATATTTCAGGCGATTATCTCAGGTCGATGACTTCAGCTCCTGGACATTCCTTGCTGTTGAAATTGAATGTGCTGTTAGAAACGCTCTTGGCTCTGAAGTTACTTACCGTGATGGTACTCCAGGTATTGCCCTGTCGCATCTTGACAACTGATGGAACATGTGTCTTTTTGTTGATGGTGATATACATTTCGGCTACAGAACGTTTCTGGTTATTGGCAACGAGATGTACTACATAGTTACTGCCTGCTGTCTTGAGCGTTGACTTATAACCAGTCTTATATATATTAATAAAGGTATAAGGGTTCATGGACATCTGCTGAGCCTGTGTAGGGTTGCTGACATTCACCTCGTTGGTTTTCTTTAGATAAGTCCACTGGGTCTTGCCGTTGAACCAGACTATGGCTTGCGGGGTACGGGCGTTAAATTTGTTGCCTTTGATGGCAATACTGCCGCTTGCTGATCCATACTTAGAACTGCTCATCTTGAAGTTGGCGCTAGCTCCACCTTTGTTGCCAATAACGGCAGCGGTCTTATCAAGTACCTGTTGCGCAGTCTGCGCCATGGCTCCGATGCTCATCATTGCAACGAAAGCCAATGCTAAAATCTTTTTCATTTTTATCTTTTCCTTTCTTTTAAAATTCTATGTTATATTATATCTTCTAAAATTTCATACTTTATCACGAAGCCGTAAAAACGTCTTTTCTCTCTTAGACATTTTCACGGCTTCAGGGTTTAATAATTTAACCTTTTCCAATATTATCTTCTTTCATACCCTTAGTTCTTTACTAAAATTAAGAGTTTCGAAGTGCCATTAACAGATTATTAAGCTGGTTTTCATCCTGTATCAGTACCTCACGAGGCTTGCTGCCCTGTGCTGCACCTACGATGCCTGCAGCTTCCATCTGGTCCATCAGTCGTCCTGCACGGTTATAGCCGATACTGAACCGGCGCTGTATCATGCTGGTAGAACCCTGCTGCGAAAGAACAATCGCATGGGCTGCCTCTTCGAAGAACGGATCCAGTTCGCGGGCACTGATGCTGCCGCTTCCACCTGCGCTTCCTTCATCATTAGCTGGTTCTGGCAACTCCATAGGTTCGATAGGGCCAGGCTGTTCGCAGATATACTCGTTGATGCGCTCGATTTCAGGTGTATCAACAAAGGCGCACTGTACACGGACAGGTTCGTTGCCGCAGAGATAGAGCATATCACCACGACCAATCAGCTGGTTGGCTCCTGTACGGTCAAGAATGGTCTTTGAGTCGATGGCAGATGTAACCTTAAAGGCGATACGGCCAGGGAAGTTAGCCTTGATATTACCCGTGATGATGCTGGTTGTAGGACGCTGGGTGGCAATAATCATGTGGATACCCACGGCACGTGCCAGCTGGGCGATACGGGCAATAGGAAGTTCTACTTCCTTGCCGGCTGTCATGATCAGATCACCGAACTCATCTATAATCACCACGATGTATGGCATATACTCATGTCCATCAGTCAACTTCAACTTGTGGTTGATATACTTCTGGTTGTATTCTTTGATGTTACGGGCTCCTGCCTTTTTGAGCAAGTCGTAACGGCTATCCATCAGTACACACAGACTGTTCAGGGTTCTAACCACCTTGGTTACATCGGTTATGATAGGTTCTTCCTCATCAGGAACCGCAGCCATAAACTTATTGGCAATACGGGAGTAGACGCTAAACTCCACCTTCTTAGGGTCGATGAGAACCAGTTTGAGTTCGTTTGGATGTTTCTTGTATAATAAAGAGGTGATGATGGCATTCAAACCTACAGATTTACCCTGTCCGGTAGCACCCGCAACAAGCAGGTGAGGAATCTTTGCCAAATCAACCATAAACACTTCGTTGGTAATGGTCTTACCCAAAGCGATAGGTAACTCCATCTTGGTTTCTTGGAATTTCTTTGAGTTTAAAGTACTTTCCATACTAACGATGTTCGCCTTTGCGTTAGGTACCTCAATACCGATGGTTCCCTTACCTGGGATAGGAGCGATGATACGGATGCCGAGAGCTGCCAGACTCAAGGCAATGTCATCTTCCAGATTCTTGATCTTAGAGATACGTACGCCTTCTGCAGGCTGGATTTCGTAGAGTGTGATGGTAGGACCAACCGTAGCACGGATGGTTTTGATCTGTACTCCAAAGTTGCCCAGCACCTCGATGATGCGGTTTTTGTTGGCGCGCTGCTCTTCCTCATCGATGGATACGCCGTCATCCTCATACTTCTTCAGAAGGTTGAGTACCGGATATTTATATCTGGTGAACGGCTCCTTCGGATTGATCGGAGTATTCAGTACTTCGGCATTGCTCAAGGTGTTGCCTGTAGCCTTCTCGTCGGCTGTGGCTACAGAGATGTCCATACCTATATGCTCAGAAGCTGCAGCAGCCTCGGCAGCTTGCTTTTCCAATGCTTCCTTTTCAGCCCGTTTTGTACGGAGTTCGCGCTGACGTGCAATGAGTGACATATTCTCGTTCTGCGTGCCGTTGGCTATAGCGATGGTTTCATCTTTTTCTGTATTACTTTCTGTTTCTGTAGCTTCCTGTCCGTCTGCCTCTGGTTCAACAGGCGTAGAAGGTGTGTCTGGGGTTGCGAAAGTCTGGTCCGGATCCAGATTCAGGTCGATGACTTTGGCAGGTTCTTCTTCCTTATATTCTTCTTTCTCATCCTCTGTGCCAGCACCATATGCTGCGCTGGCGTATACCTCGTCGATAGCTTCCGTATCTTTCCTGTTCTTTCCATGGTTAGTAATCTCAAATTTCACCTTATTTGATATATAACCGATAGGGTTGAGTGCTTTTCTGATTACCGTAATGGTTTCAGTGGTGAGATAGGTGAGGAATGCTACCGCCACGAAGAAAAGAATGGCAGTAAGTCCTGGAGGACCCATGATGTTCTCCAGATTCTGCACGACATAGAGTCCGTGCTTTCCGCCCGGATTGAATGTGAGGCTTGGCATGATAGGTGCGATGAACTTGGCAAAGGTTACCGACATCCATAGCATGACCACAATCATGCAGAAGAACCATTTCCAAAGGTTCAGCTTGTAGGCATGCATCATCTGCAATCCCACCATAATGACAAAGAATGGGAGCATGAAGGCTGGAAATCCGAAATTGATGGCAATGAGCCAATAGGATACAATGGCTCCCCAGGATCCGCAGTAGTTCTGAAACAGTTTTTCCGTGTTGGTCCATTCGCCCGGCTTCAGATTTTCGAGCAAACTCTGGTCATTGGCTCCTGTGTTGAGAAAGGAGATCATAGCGATGATGATAACCACAGCAATGACTACCAAGGCTAATCCTATGAAAAAGTCGGTGATAGTATTGTTGAAAATATACTGTAAACCAATAGCTTCGCTAAAGGTTTTGGTCTTTTTTTCAGTTCTTTTTTTAGCCATTTTATATATTTTTGAATAATTTATCTGCAAAATTAGCGAAAATAATTGAGAAAACAATTCTTTTTCTCATCTTTTTTTTCTAATTTTGCAACTTGTAAAGAATAAAAAGCATAATGAAGATTATTTTCACTAGTTTCGACAAGGCGGCAATCACGAATTTGCCAAGAGCTTTGTTTCCTGGCAAAATCGTAGTCGTTGACAAGCCTGAAGATACAGAAGCGGCTGTTAATGACCTACTTAGCCATTATATACTGGGCGTGGATACAGAAACGCGCCCATCATTCAAGCGTGGTCAGGCTTACCATGTTTCGTTGTTGCAGGTGAGTACACATGATACTTGTTATCTTTTCCGCCTGCATCATACGGGCATGACTCCTGCCATCATTCGCTTGCTCGAAGATACCACCGTGCCAAAAATAGGACTTTCCTGGCACGATGACTTGCTGCAGCTCCATAAGCGAGCTGCTTTTAAGGCTGGCTACTTTATCGAGTTGCAGGATGTTGCTAAGAACTTTGGTATCGCAGACATGAGTCTGCAGAAACTGTATGCTAACCTGTTTCACCAGAAAATCAGCAAGGCGCAACGGTTGAGCAATTGGGAGGCTAGCGATTTGAAGGAATCGCAGGCTCTCTATGCAGCTACAGATGCCTGGTGCTGCATTAATCTGTATGAGGAATTCAAGCGTTTGTCTGCTACAGGCGATTACGAGCTCGATGAACTCAGGGTATGATATAAGGTGGTAAGGAATAGAAATTGATAATCGTAAGAAACTTCATATATAAATATGTATAAAAGCGTATATTTAAAGAAAGGTAAGGAAGAATCGCTCAAGCGTTTTCATCCATGGATCTTCTCGGGTGCTATCCAGGCAATGGATGAGGGCATAGAGGAGGGCGACATTGTGAGAGTGTTTACCCGTAGTGGTGAATTCATTGCTATAGGTCATTATCAGATCGGTTCTATCGCTGTACGTGTTCTTTCTTTTAGAGATATTGAGATTGATGAGGAGTACTGGTGTGCCAGATTGGATTCGGCATATAAAATGAGACTCGCTTTGGGTATTGCCGGTAATTCATCTAATACTACTTATCGCTTGGTTCATGGTGAGGGCGATAACTTGCCGGGACTTGTTATCGACTGCTATGGTCCTACTGCTGTCATGCAGGCTCACAGTGTGGGTATGCATGTTTGCCGCATGGAGATAGCCAAAGCCTTGAAGAAGGTGATGGGCGAAGCACTGGAGAATATCTACTATAAGAGTGAGACGACCTTACCGTATAAGGCTGACCTCAGACAGGAAAATGGCTTTATACTGGGAGGTGATGCTGACGATGTTGCTGTAGAGAATGGACTGAAATTCCATATCGACTGGTTGCGTGGTCAGAAAACGGGTTTCTTCGTAGATCAGCGTGAGAACCGTTCGCTGCTCGAGCATTATGCCAAGGGTAAGAGCGTGCTCAACATGTTCTGCTATACCGGTGGTTTTTCTGTTTATGCGATGAGAGGCGAGGCTAAGGCTGTTCACTCCGTAGACAGCAGTGCCAAGGCGATAGAATTGACCAATGAGAATATTGCGCTCAATTTCCCTGGAGATGCACGCCATGAGGCTATCTGCGAAGATGCCTTCAAGTATCTTGATGAACATGACCAGCAGTATGATCTGATAGTTCTTGATCCTCCAGCTTTTGCCAAGCACCGTGCGGCTTTACGCAATGCGTTGAAGGGCTATACCCGCCTGAACGTAAAGGGCTTGCAGCGTATTAAGAAGGGCGGCATCCTTTTTACCTTCAGTTGCTCTCAGGTGGTGACCAAGGATCAGTTCCGCAATGCTGTGTTTACTGCTGCAGCGCAGGCTGGAAGAAAGGTTCGCATCTTGCACCAGTTGCACCAGCCTGCCGACCATCCTATCAATATTTATCATCCTGAAGGTGAATATTTGAAGGGATTGGTTCTCTATGTAGAATAACAAATGATTAAAGGATAGATAATGAATAAGTTCAAAACGTTTACAGCCTTGATGCTCTTGCTGGCTATAGGATTTGCAGGATGTGGCAAGTCGGAAGCAGAACGTCATCGCTTGAGCAAGAAGGAAAAGGCTAGATTGGATAGCCTAGACCGTGCTGCACTGAAGATAGCGGTGATGCCAACAATGGACTGCCTGCCAATCTTTCTGGCATGTGATGACAGTATCTTCCAGCAGCAAGGTGTAGACGTACATTTGCGTAGATATACTGCACAAATGGATTGTGATACTGCTATCGAGCGCAAGCGCGTAGAGGGAGCCGTGACCGATCTGATTCGTGCTCATCATATAGAGAAACGGGGTACTGCTTTGACGTATCCTATTTCTACCAATCTTTATTGGCAGTTTATCACCAATAAGCGTTCGCGTATATCCGAACTGAAACAACTGTCAGATAAGATGGTGGCAATGACTCGCTACTCTGCAACTGATTATCTGGCTACTTTAGCAATCGATAGCGGTAAGCCTAAATATGATGCTTATAAGGTTCAAATCAACGATTTGAACATCCGTCTGCGTATGTTGCTTAACAACGAGATGGATGCCATGTTGCTGCCAGAACCTCAAGCTACCAAAGCCCGACTTGAACAGCATGTAAAACTCTTTGACAGCAGAGATAAGAACTTGCAGTTGGGTGTTGTGGCTTTCCGCAAGAAAATACTTTCAGAGCCGCGCCGTAAAGACCAAGTTGCCAAGTTTATCAAGGCGTATAATATTGCTGTTGATAGCATAAACAGTCGTGGGGTACAGCATTATGCAAGAATCATCACAAAATATACGGGTGCCGATGCTAAAACCATCAGTAATCTTCCAAAACTTAAATATGAACATGCTATGGAACCAAGACGTCGTGACCTGGCTGTAGCACAAAAATAAGCGGCTTATGAAAAAAGAAGATTTTAGCTGGACAAAGTTTTCGCATGAAAATGTCACTATGATATCCAGAATAGAGGCAATTCGCAAGATAATTGACCAGGAAGTGGGTTTGGAACCATGTCTGCCAGGAATAGCGGAAATTGAACAAAGATATGATGCTTTATATCATGATTATATAGATGGCAAACTTAAACATCGGGAACTTTATGATCTTGCTTCAGATTTGGATATGGATATAGACACGCTCTATAGTAAAATGCGCCACGAATGGATTTTGGCTAATGAGTCTACATTTGTTGCACTTTGCAAAAGAGCTCAGAATCTGACAAGTTTTGATGAGGTACAGGAAACCTTTGAGAAATTTGCTACAGATGAAGCTATGCTAAATTTGAGGGTAGACTTGTCTGAAGAACAGATAGACGAGGAAAGACAAAAGATACAAGAGCAGCTTAATGCCTATCGCAATATGGTGTTTTCTTATATTTTGACAACTGATGAATGGAATGATGATTTTGTCAAGAATATACTTGATATCATCGCTTCCGATTTGGTAGATCCATACACCATCAATATGATAGTTTCGGCTGTTTCATTGTCATGCTCTGTATTCTTTGATGCCCCTAGACTTGCAGTCTTGATGCGCTTAATCAAGTCTGACGACAGTACTTGCAGTGTTCGCCAGCGAGCTTTGGTGGGTTTCGTTTTCTGTGCAATAACCAATTCGGGTGAAAAACAGAAATATTGGGATTCTGCTGCTGGCTTGATCATGGATGATGAATTTTTGGCAGCCTGTGTTGATCTCCAACGCCAGATGCGTCTATGTCTTACAAGTAAAAAGGATAGCAAGGAGATGATGCATTCCGTGGTGAAGACTATGTTCACTTCTTTTACTCAGGATTTGGCCGAAAAGATAGACCAAACGGGTGAATTGGGACTTAATTGCTTCTCAGCAGATGGGGAGAATCCTGATGATGCCCTTAAGGGAGCCTTCGACTATATGTTGAATTCAGAAGATATAGGAGTTGATGTCTATTATCATCAGTTTGCCAACCAGAAGAGCTTCGGTCATTTCCATTCACTCTATAATTGGTTTGTTCCTTTCTATGTCCGTAATTCTACGCTCAAGAATGTTCGGGCTACGATGAAACAGCATCGCAATTTCATCAACAATCTCTTGAGAGGCGCCTCTATGTGTGATACCGATCTGTATAGCATCATTCTTTCATTGAATAATACATCTAAGGAATTTATTGAATCATTGGATGTTACCCCGGAAAATATGGTGTCTGGTCCTGTTTTTTATGACGAAGAAGATGAGGTGGAAAAAGAGCAGAATACCGAAGAGCCAGTAGAGGATGAGACTGATTCTACAGAAGCAAAGGATTCTGAAAATGTCACACTGCTTGATTCGGTAATGGAACATGAAGAGAATCTCTCTGAAGAGGAAAAGAAGAAACGTGCCATTAGGGTTCGTCATCGCTATGTGCAGGACCTCTACCGATTCTATACTCTCTCTCCAATGAGGAAGGCATTTGATAATCCTTTCGAAGTGCAGAAGAAAATTCCTTTCTTTACTACGGGACTGTTTGCTAAACCGGAATATGACAAGTATCGCCTGTCGCTGGCCCGTTTCTCTGCTAAAAGAGGCGACTATGCCTTTGTTAGCAAGATTTTGCGTAATCTGGAAAAATATACCGACGAAGAGCATATGATGCTTGCATTGGCATACAAATCGGAGGAAAAATATGATGAAGCGCTTGAACATCTCTATGTGATTAAGAATACAAGCCCAACTTATAAGGCTGCCACGGAGTTGAAATTAGAAATAGAAGAGGAGATAAAAGACCCGGCGGCTTTAATAACATTGAATAGCTTGATTAAAGAAGAATCAGATGAGAGTAAGCAGTTTAAGCTCAAGCTGAAAAAGACCGATCTCTTATTGAAACTCCATCATTATAAAGAGGCTTTGGAATGGGCTTTCCAGATGGATGAACAGTATCCTAAGGAAGAACAGGTTGAATGCAGACTGGCTTTCTCTTTGCTCTTTTCAGAATCGGAAGGCGATAAAAACATTGACCATGCAATGGCTTTAATAGAACCTTATCTGCAAAATAGTGATGATAATGAAATCAGGGAAATATTGAATTCTGACATGACAGATATGGATAAGGATGATAAGGAACGCATGTTCATGAAAATGTTATCTGCGATGGTGAGCAAAGTTTCCAAGCCACAAGACCACAGATGGGAGTCTATGAAATTTTTCTATTACGGACTCTGCGTTCTCGTGAAAAAGGGAGGAACTGCAGCTATCAGATTTTTGAATGAAGCATCTGGTCATGCAGCTTTTTCCCCTAAGGAAGATATAGATGCACTCGGCCTGCTCGAGATGGGAGATTGGCTCGATAATCGTGGTATTGCGCCTATAGAATTGGAATTTATAACAAAAAAAGTTTTCGAGGAAAGGAAAAACAATAAAGATGGCGGAGAATAATAAAAATAAGAATAAGGTACAGATAGATCCAACCTATGCCCATTTGCAGCCACAGGCTGTGAATGTGGAGCAGGCGGTACTGGGTGCCTTGATGATAGATTCTGATGCCTTTTCGGTGGTGTCGGAGTTGCTCAAGCCGGATACTTTTTATGATCCGCGCCATAAGAGAATATATCAGGCTATCCAGGTGATGAACATGGAGGAACGGCCTGTGGATATCATGACTCTTGCCGATCAGTTAGCCAAGACTGGCGAACTGGATAAGGTGGGAGGAGCACAATATCTCATGGATATTTCTGCAGGCATGGCTTCGGCTGCCCATGTAGAGTCGCATGCCCGTATCCTGGCGCAGAAATATATGCAGCGCCAGCTGATTCATTATGCCGGCGACATCGAGACGATGGCGTATGAAGAAGGTGTGGATGTGGATGAACTGATGCAGAAAGCTGAAGGTGAACTCTTCCAGCTTTCGCAGAACAATATGAAGCAGGATTATACACAGATTGATCCGGTTGTAAAGGAGGCCGTTGCCATCTTGCAGCGCGCTGCTCAGAACTCGGGTGGTCTTACCGGTATTCCTACGGGGTATCGTGGGTTGGATGATATGACATCAGGTTGGCAACCGTCCGACCTTGTGATTATCGCCGGTCGTCCTGCCATGGGTAAGACTTCCTTTGCATTGAGTATTGCCAAGAATGTGGCGGTAGATTATGATGTGCCTATCGGATTCTTCTCTCTGGAAATGAATAACGTTCAGTTGGTAAACCGACTCATCTCGAATGTTTGCGAGATTTCGGGTAAAAAAATACTGAACGGACAATTGGAACAGCCAGAATGGGAACGGTTGGATAAAAAACTGAGAAAACTGACAGGTGCACCTATTTATATTGATGATACGCCTGGTCTGTCTGTTTTCGAACTCCGTACCAAGGCGCGCCGACTGGTAAGGGAAAAGGGTGTTAAACTGTTGATGATCGACTATCTCCAGCTGATGAATGCCAATGGTATGAAGTTTGGCAGCCGTCAGGAGGAGGTATCTACCATCTCCCGTTCGCTCAAAGGTATTGCCAAAGAGCTGAATATTCCTGTGCTTGCTCTTTCGCAGCTCTCCCGTAATGTAGAGAACCGTGAGGGTTTGGAAGGAAAGCGACCTCAGTTGAGTGACCTCCGTGAATCCGGTGCCATTGAGCAGGATGCCGATATGGTGCTTTTCGTTCACCGCCCGGAATATTATCACATCTATCAGGATGAAAAGGGTAATGACCTTCATGGTATGGCACAGATTATCATTGCCAAGCACCGTAAGGGCTCTGTTGGAGATGTTCTCCTGAACTTCCGTGGAGAATTTACCCGATTCCAGGATCCGCAGGATGCTGCAGCAGCACCTGTCGAAGAAGGTGGTGAGATTGTAGGCTCTAGGATGAATGGCGGAGGGCAGGATGGTAGTCCGCTACCACCGCCGCCTGCAGAGAATCTGCCTTTCTAAGGTTAGAGTTTGTCAATTTTTTCACTCAAGAACTGGCTTTTTCGCCAAATTCTTGCACAGGATTAACGTTTTTGGGTGAAAAATCCATAAGATTATAGGAATTTGTTATCATTTCTATTAAAAAAGTTATAAATTGTTTGCTAGTATCAAATAAAAGTGTTACCTTTGCATGCGAATTTAAGAATATAACATAATAAGATAGATATGAGAACAACATTGTTGAACATTACAAGCATTATTATTCGACTTCGACTGCAGTTTGTGGGCGGAAGTGATAAGGTGTGCGTATAGTTCATCGCTTAAGATATTAAAAGCCTTTCTACACTTCCGTCTATGGAGTGGGGGAAGGCTTTTTACTTTATCTGATGCTTCTGCACGGATTGCTATATAAACGTAGTGCGTTCTGAATGTGTAGCTCTTATATATAATAAGGTGTAAATTTAAAATTTTAAAGATATGAGTGACAGATTATACATTTTCGACACGACCCTCCGCGATGGCGAACAGGTTCCGGGATGTCAGTTGAACACAGTTGAGAAGATTCAGGTGGCAAAGCAACTGGAGCAGTTGGGCGTGGATGTAATTGAGGCTGGATTTCCTATATCAAGTCCGGGCGACTTCAATTCAGTGGTAGAAATCTCTAAGGCTGTAACCTGGCCTACTATTTGTGCACTTACCCGTGCCGTAGAAAAAGATATTGATTGTGCTGCTGAGGCTTTGCAGTATGCCAAGCATAAGAGAATCCATACCGGTATCGGTACCAGCGACAGTCATATCAAGTATAAGTTCAATTCTACCCGTGAGGAAATCATCGAACGTGCTGTAGCTGCTGTCAAGTATGCTAAAAAGTATGTTGAGGACGTAGAGTTCTATGCTGAGGATGCAGGCCGTACCGATAATGAGTATCTGGCTCGTGTCGTAGAGGCTGTTGTCAAGGCGGGTGCTACTGTAGTGAACATTCCTGATACAACAGGTTATTGTCTGCCTGATGAATATGGTGACAAAATCAAGTATCTCATGGAGCATGTTGATGGCATTGACAAGGCACGCCTTTCTACCCACTGTCATAATGACCTCGGTATGGCTACTGCCAATACCCTGCAGGGTGTTTTGAATGGTGCACGCCAGGTTGAGGTTACCATCAATGGTATCGGTGAGCGTGCAGGTAATACTTCGCTCGAAGAGATTGCCATGATTCTGAAGTGTCACAAGCATATCGATATTGATACCAACATCAATACCACCAAGATTATTCCTACCTCACGCATGGTGAGCAGTCTGATGAATATGCCTGTCCAGCCAAACAAGGCTATCGTGGGTCGCAATGCATTTGCTCATTCTTCCGGTATCCATCAGGATGGTGTCTTGAAGAATGTTCAGACTTACGAAATCATTGATCCTAAGGAAGTTGGATTGGATGACAATGCTATCGTTCTGACAGCCCGTTCTGGTCGTGCTGCATTGAAGTACCGTCTCCATGTCAATGGTGTAGAGATTAATGATGAGGAGAAGCTCGACAAGATTTACAAGAAGTTCCTCCAACTGGCTGATAAGAAGAAGGAAGTTACCGATGAGGATGTTTTGATGCTTGCCGGTGCTGATTCTGCTGATAAGCATGGTGTTCAGCTCGACTGGTTGCAGGTTACTACAGGTAAGGGCGTGAAGAGCGTGGCAAGTATCGGTCTTGATATTGCAGGTCAGAAGTTTGAGGCTGCATCATCTGGTAACGGTCCGGTAGATGCTGCTATCAATGCTCTCAAGAAGGTCATCACCAAGGAGATGAACCTCAAGGAGTTCACCATCCAGGCTATCGACAAGGGCTCTGATGATGTGGGTAAGGTTCACATGCAGGTGGAATATGATGGTCATGTATATTATGGTTTCGGTGCAGATACCGACATCGTTACGGCTTCTGTTGAGGCTTACATCGATTGTATTAACAAGTTTAAGATTAGATAAACATATATATAACAAGAGATATTATGAATACATTATTCGACAAGATTTGGGACAAGCACGTTGTCCAGATTGTTCCGGACGGTCCTACACAGCTTTATATCGACCGTCTCTACTGTCACGAAGTAACATCACCTCAGGCATTCGCTGGTATGCGAGCACGCGGACTCAAGATGTTCCGTCCAGACCAGATTTTCTGTATGCCTGACCACAATACTCCTACTCACGATCAGGATAAACCAATTGAGGATCCTATCTCAAAGAAGCAGGTAGATACCTTGGCAAAGAACACCGCTGATTTCGGTGTTACTCACTTTGCCATGAACACAAAGGATAATGGTATCATCCACGTAGTAGGTCCAGAGAAGGGTCTTTCTCTTCCTGGTATGACCATCGTTTGCGGTGACTCTCATACTTCTACTCATGGTGCCATGGGTGCCGTAGCTTTCGGTATCGGTACTTCTGAGGTGGAGATGGTGATGGCTTCACAATGTATTCTCCAGAGCAAGCCAAAGTCTATGCGTATCAGCATCAACGGTAAGCTCAGCAAGGGCGTTACTGCCAAGGACGTTGCTCTCTATCTGATGAGCCAGCTCACTACTTCAGGTGCTACCGGTTACTTCGTTGAGTACAGTGGCGATGTAGTGAAGGATATGTCTATGGAAGGTCGCCTCACCCTCTGTAACCTCTCTATCGAGATGGGTGCCCGTGGTGGTTTCGTAGCTCCTGATGAGACAACATTCGAGTACATCAAGGGTCGTGAATATGCACCTAAGGGTGAAGAGTGGGACAAGGCTGTGGCTTACTGGAAGACCTTGAAGAGTGGCGATGATGCAGTCTTCGACAAAGAGTTGACTTTCGAGGCAAAGGATATCGAACCACGTATCACCTATGGTACCAACCCAGGTATGGGTATCGGCATTACCGGGAATATCCCAACTCTCGATGAGATTCCTGAGGAAGAGCAGGCTGGTTTCAAGAAGAGCCTCAACTACATGGGCTTCCAGCCAGGCGAGAAACTCGAGGGTCATCCTATCGATTATGTATTCTTGGGCGCATGTACCAATGGTCGTATTGAAGACTTCCGTGCTTTCGCTTCTCTTGTTAAAGGAAAGAAGAAGGCAGATGGTGTAACTGCTTGGCTTGTACCAGGTTCATGGTTGGTTGATAAGCAAATACGTGAAGAGGGAATTGATAAGATTGTTGAGGCTGCCGGCTTCGAAATCCGTCAGCCTGGATGCTCTGCCTGCCTGGCAATGAACGATGATAAGATTCCTGCAGGCAAGTACTCTGTAAGTACATCCAACCGTAACTTCGAGGGTCGTCAGGGACCAGGTTCCCGCACCATCCTTGCCAGTCCATACGTAGCAGCAGCTGCCGCTATTACAGGTAAGATTACCGACCCAAGAGAGTTTATGTAATTTTTAATTAATAATGTACAATTAATAATGTACAATTGACAAGTACAGTTATGAAACAGAAATTCAATGTAATAACATCAAGCTGCATTCCTCTTCCTTTGGAGAATGTAGATACAGACCAGATCATCCCAGCCCGTTTCCTCAAGGCCATCGATAAAGAGGGCATGGGTGACAACCTCTTCCGCGACTGGCGCTACAATGCCGACGGAACTCCAAAGCCAGACTTCGTGATGAACGACCCATCTTACAGTGGTGTCATCCTCGTAGCTGGCAAGAACTTCGGTTCAGGTTCTTCCCGTGAGCACGCTGCCTGGGCTATCGCAGGTGCAGGCTTCCGTGTAGTCATCAGCTCTTTCTTTGCTGATATCCACAAGAACAACGAGTTGAACAACCTCGTATTGCCAGTAGTAGTAAGCGAGGAATTCCTGAAGGAACTCTTCGAGAGCATCGACAAGGATCACAAGACAGAGGTGAAGGTAGATCTTCCTAACCAGACCGTGACCAATCTTGCTACCGGCAAGAGCGAACACTTCGAAATCAATGGCTACAAGAAACACTGTTTGGAGAATGGTTTGGACGATGTAGACTTCCTCGTTCAGAACCGCGACAAGGTTGAGGCTTGGGAAGCTAAAAACAAGTAATTATGAACGTTAACGCAAAGAGAGATAATTCCCGCATCAAGGAGATTGAGATCATGGACTGCACGCTGCGCGACGGCGAGCAGACCAATGGTGTCAGTTTCCTTCCTCATGAGAAGTTGATGATAGCAAGAATGCTGTTGCACGACATCAATGTAGATCGCATTGAGGTGGCTTCAGCGCGTGTGTCAGAAGGTGAAAAGGATGCTGTCGCTCGAATTTGCCGTTATGCTAAGACTATAGGTAAACTGGATTCCGTTGAGGTATTGGGATTCGTGGATAACAACAAGAGTGTGGATTGGATTGCTGAATGCGGCGGTCATGTTATCAACCTCTTGGCTAAGGGTAGCTACAAGCACTGCACCCAGCAACTCAAGATGTCGCCTGAGGAGCATCTCGCTCATATCAAGCAGACCATCGACTATGCTTTGAGCAAGGGATTCACCGTGAATCTCTACTTGGAGGACTGGTCGAGCGGTATGCGTGACAGTCGTGACTATCTCTTCATGATGATGGATGAGTTGGTAAAACTGCCTATCAAGCGCTTCCTTCTTCCTGATACGTTGGGTATTCTGAACCCATTGCAGTGTGTGGAGTATATGCGCCAGATGGTGCGCCGTTATCCGAATTCTCACTTCGACTTCCATGCCCATAACGACTACGATCTGGCTGTGAGCAACTCGCTGGCTGCCGTATTGAGCGGCGCCAAGGGTCTTCACGTTACCGTGAATGGTCTGGGTGAGCGTTGTGGCAATGCACCATTGGCAAGTGTTCAGGTGATTCTGAAAGATATGTTCGAGGCAAAGACCAATATTAAGGAAGACCGTCTGAACGATATTTCCCGATTGGTTGAAGGATATAGTGGCATTGCCGTGGCTCCGAATACTCCGGTAGTAGGAGACAACGTCTTTACCCAGGTAGCTGGTGTGCATGCCGATGGTGACAACAAGGACAAGCTTTATTGCAACGACCTGGTACCTGAGCGTTTCGGCAGACATCGTGAGTATGCGTTGGGTAAGAACTCTGGTAAGGCGAATATCGTGCAGAACCTCAATGAACTGGGATTGGAATTGACGCCTGAGCAGACCAAGGCGGTGACCAAGCGAATCACAGAACTTGGTGACCGTAAGGAACTGGTAACCCAGGACGACCTGCCATACATCGTGAGCGATGTATTGAAGCATGGAGCTCCAGAGGATAAGGTGAAACTGGTAAGTTACATGGTATCAACCTCATACGGTTTGAAGCCTATAGCCAGCGTGAAGGTAGAAATAGAGGGTAAGGAGTATGAAGACCGTAGCTCTGGTGATGGTCAGTATGATGCTTTCGTGAAAGCCCTCCGCAACATCTACAAGGTGAAGCTCGGCAAGACCTTCCCTAAGCTCGACAACTATCAGGTAACCATCCCACCTGGTGGTCGTACCGATGCCCTCGTTCAGACCGTCATTACCTGGCGTGAAGGTGACCGTATCTGGCGTACCCGAGGCTTGGATGCCGACCAGACAGAAGCTGCTATCAAGGCAACGCTGAAGATGATTAATATGTATGAGGCAGATAAGAGCGACGAACAGGCAGTATCGCCTCGAAATCTGGATATGGAATAATATCTCCGAAGGTTACGAAATTATCTCCGAAGGTTATGAAAATATCTCCGAAGGTTACGAAAATATCTCCGAAGGTTACAGAATTATCTCCGAAGATTACGAAAATATCTCCGAAGGTTTCTATTCAGCAGCACGCCCTGAAAGGGCAGAAGCTCCTAGCCCAGGGTAACACCCTGGGTGTAAGGTAGCATTTAGCAATGCGCCCTGTAAGGGCAAAAGCTTTAATCATTCAAAAAATAAAACAATTAAAAAATCAGATAAGATGAAATTAAACATTGCAGTTCTCGCCGGTGATGGTATCGGACCAGAGATTATGAAGCAGGGCGTAGCAGTTATGCAGGCCATTGCAGAGAAGTTCAACCATGAGTTTACTTACAACGAGGCTATCTGCGGCGCTCACGCTATCGATGAGGTAGGTGATCCATTCCCAGAGGAGACCTTCAAAACTTGTATGGATGCTGATGCTGTACTCTTCGCAGCCGTTGGTGACCCACGTTTCGACAACAACCCTACAGCCAAGGTTCGTCCTGAGCAGGGCTTGCTCGCTATGCGTAAGAAGTTGGGCCTCTTCGCCAATGTTCGCCCAGTAGCCACATTCGATTGCCTGCTCCACAAGTCACCATTGAAGGATGAACTCCTGAAGGGAGCTGACTTCGTAGTTATCCGCGAGTTAACTGGCGGTATGTACTTCGGTGAGAAGTATCAGGATAACGATAAGGCATACGATACAGATATCTATACCCGTCCTGAGATTGAGCGCATCCTGAAGGTAGCTTTCGAGTTTGCCATGAAGCGCAACAAGCACTTGACAGTAGTAGATAAGGCAAACGTATTGGCATCTTCTCGTCTCTGGCGCCAGATTGCCAAGGAGATGGAGCCACAGTATCCTGAGGTAAACACCGATTATATGTTCATCGACAACGCTTCTATGCGCGTATTGACTGAGCCTACATTCTTCGACGTTATCGTTACAGAGAATACCTTCGGTGATATCCTGACCGATGAGACTTCTTGCATCACCGGTTCTATGGGCTTGCAGCCATCCAGCTCTCTCGGTGAGCACACACCATTGTTCGAGCCTGTTCATGGTTCATGGCCACAGGCAGCTGGCAAGAACCTGGCTAACCCTGTAGCTCAGATTCTTTCTGCAGCTATGTTGTTGGAGCACTTCGGTTTGAACGAGGAGGGCGCCTTGATCCGCAAGGCAGTAGATGCTTCTCTCGATGCCAATGTCCGTACACCTGAAATTCAGGTTGAGGGTGGTGCTCAGTATGGCACAACTGAGGTTGGCGCATGGATCGTTAACTGGATTAAGAATGCTTAATCTGTAAATGGATTTTTCGGCGCTGGGTGAATTTTATATCCAGACGCTTTCTTGATAAAAGCCTTAAGAGGAATGTTTCTTTCTCTTAAGGCTTTTCTTGTTGATTGTCCTGTCTTTCTGAAATTTAGTTCTTTTTGTAAACTCAAATAAGTTTTATAGTTTTTTATTTGGCAGTTTGCAAAAGTCTTCTTAACTTTGCACCATGAAAAGTTTTTATACATTATTATTGGCATCGATGGTTTCTTTATCAGTATCTGCGCAGAACGTAGATGCCGACAAGGCACGTGCTGCTCAGAATAAAGCCTTGCGCGATTCACTCTCCAAGGCTACAGAAGTGCTTGCATATCATCCCGACAGTATCGATCTGCGACTGAAAAAGGCTGCTTGGAATATCCAGTTGGAGCAGTGGCAATATGCCAAGGATGATCTTGATAAGGTACTCTTTCTGAACAATACCAATATCGCCGGTTTGTTCTATCGTGCCTTTGTCAATGAGAAGTTGCTCCGTTATAACTTTGCGCGTCTAGATTATCAGAATCTTCTGGTACTTGTTCCTGGCAATTTCCAGGCGCAACTCGGTCTGGCTTTGCTCAATGAGAAAGATAAGCATTATACCGAGGCTTACGATGGCATTAACAGTCTGATAGAGCAGTACCCTGACAGTGCGATGGCTTATGCTGCAAGAGGTGGCATGGAGAAGGAGAGGGGTATGCTTGAGCTGGCAGAGTTTGATTACGCCAAGGCGATGGAGTTGGATGCCGGTAATGAGGATTTTGCTTTCAATCATGTCGACATCCTGATTCTGCTTGGAAGAAAGGACGAAGCCTATCGTGATTTGAAGAAACTGCTCGATGCCGGTTGTCAGCCTGGCAGGTTGCAAGGTTTCTATGCAAGGTTGAAAAAGAAGAAAAAGTAGTATTTAAGAGTTATAAAAAAGAGTTTTTAAAGATAAATAAGACAAGAATGCATAAAATTATTCCCTATATCCTGGCTGCCTGTTGTCTCTGTATGGTGGCATCCTGCGATACCGTCTTCGATGTCCATCCGTATGATGTGCATGTCGACGGCGATAGAAATCTGAATGTTGCCAATATTCAGAAGATTGAGGCTGCAGTAAAGTCGAAAGATACAATCCGTTTTGCTATGATCAGCGATTCGCACCAGTGGTTGGATGATTTGAAGAGTGAGGTGAATGATATCAATCGCCGCAGTGATTCCCTCGATTTCGTGATTCATTGTGGAGACCTTACCGACTTTGGTGCTACCCGTGAGTTTCAGTGGACTCGTGACCATCTTCAGAAGTTGAAGATACCTTTCGTGGCTCTGCTGGGTAATCATGACTGTTTGGGAACAGGTAACCAGTCTTATCAGAAAATCTTTGGTAATCCGGATTTCAGTTTCATCGCCGGTAAGGTAAAGTTTGTCTGTCTCAATACCAATGCCATAGAGTTTGACTATTCACGCCCTGTACCTAATTTCGATTTTATGGAAGAGCAGGTTAAGGCAGATGCAGATGACTTTTCGCGTACCATTGTCTGTATGCATGCTGCCCCTTATTCAGAGCAGTTTAATAATAATGTAGCTAAGGTCTTCAATTTTTATACGCATCAGTTCCCAGGTTTGATGTGCTGCCTTTACGGTCATGGTCATCATACCAAGCAAGAAGATATTTATGGCGATGGCATCATCTATTATCAGGTGGCCAATGCCGCTAAGCATCAATACTATATATTTACCATTACTCCAACAGATTATCGTTATGAAATTATTGAGTTTTAAGCATATATTCATTCTGGGAGCTTTGCTTGCTGCAGGTTCTGTACAGGTTCATGCTGCCGATGAGGTTACCGGGAAAAGTGAGGAGTTGGAACTGACGGATAGTATCGTTCATGATACTCTGGTGTTGGCGGATGGCAAACTGACCCGATATGACCGCCGCGTCATGCGCTACCGTAAGCATTGGGATTTGCTGATACCTACTAGTGGCATCATTCAGACCTGTGGCAATATGGGTATCATTTCGCTGGGTATCGGATGGGAATATGGTAAGCGCCGCCAGTGGGAAACGCAACTCTTGTTTGGCTACATCCCGAAGTTTAGTTCTGACGATGAGAAGTTTACCATGGCGCTCAAGGAAAATTTCATTCCTTGGCGTCGCAATATCGGTAAGGGCTGGTGGTTTGAACCGCTGGAGTGCAGCCTGTATTTCAATACGGTGTTCGGACATGATTTCTGGACAAAGCAGCCTACCAAGTATGAAAGCGGCTACTATCCGTTCTCTACCAGAGTCCGTCCTAATATCGCCTTGGGTGAACGTTTTAAGTATGATATTCCGCACAATAAACGTAAGCGTATCAAGAGTATTACGTTCTTCTATGAGTTGGGTACAACGGATATCTACTTTATGCGTTTCTACCGTAACGGCAATGCCGGTTTCTGGGATGTCTTCGGCCTCTCTATCGGTGCCAAGGTGCAGTACCTTTAAACCAAGAACTGATTGATGAGTTTGCTTACTCTGATGATATCTTCATCGTTGAGCGATGAGTTGCAAGGCAGACTCAGTTCCTCGTCAGCTATTCTCTTGGCTACCGGAAATTCCAGATGATTCATTTCCGGATAGCATGGCTGCAGATAGGGTGGGCGGAAGTAATGAATCTTTGTGCCGACCCCATTCTCAGCCAGAAATGCTTTCAGTTGGTCTCGCTTCGGGGTAAGGAAAGGGAAGACGTGGAAAACATTTTCATGAGCAGGAGAGATGAGTTTCGCAGCGATGCATCTGTCCTTGATGCTGTCATCCAGATGCTCCAGGTATAGCTGTACCTGTCTGTATCTCGCTTTCTGTTCGTTCTCAGGATATTGCAGTTTCACATTCAGTACCGCAGCCTGAATCTCATCCATGCGCGAGTTGACGCCCTGATATCTGAAGATGCCGTCTTCTATCTTTCCATATTCGTGTAGTGACATGATGGCTTCCGCCAATTCCCTGTTATTGGTAGTTACAGCTCCCGCATCTCCCAAAGCTCCCAGATTCTTGCTAGGATAAAAACTGTGGGCAGCAGCATCCGAAAGATTTCCGGTATATCTTCTTTTTGATGGTTTTTCAGAAGAATCGGATAGAGTAATGAAGCATCCGAATCCCTGCGCATTGTCTTCGAAAAGCAAGAGATGATGCTTCTTGCAGATTTCAGCAATCTTCGGAGTCCATGCCAGTTTGCCATAGAGATGAACAATCATGATGGCTTTGGTCTTCGGTGTGATTCGGGCTTCTATCAGTTGGTCATCTATCTGTAATGTATCGATATTGGCATCCACCAATACAGGTGTCAGTCCAACGCTGCTGATGGCAAGTACGGTAGCGAAATAAGTGTTGGCAGGCACAATCACCTCATCACCTTTCTGCAACTTTCCGATAGCCAGTTCGCCCATCAGCATCAGTTTGAGCGCATCCGTCCCGTTAGCGCAGCTGATGCAGTATTCTGTACCGATAAACTGTGCATACGATTTCTCAAACCTTTTTACGGCTTCACCTTGCAGATACCATCCGCTGTTGACCACCTTGTTGATAGCATCCTTTATCTCCTTCTCGTAAGGCTCATTGATAGCCTTCAGGTCGAGATAAGGAATCTTCTTTACTTCTGTTTCCATTGTTTCTTCTGTGATGATTTATACAAGTGATAAGACTTGTTTCTATAAATAAGAACGGATGTTTTCTGGTTTTTATTATATGTGGAGGTATAAAAAAGACAAGAGCAGCTATCTTCTCAGACAACTGCTCTACATTCAATAGGTATTAGTTTTCTTTAAGGTAAAAAGATTGTATTCAGGATAACGTTTGCAAAGGTACTAAAAAAAAATGAAACAAAAAAATAAAATGGCAACAAATTTACCATTAACTTAAAAAAATATTTTAAAAACCTTTGCGGAGTCTTTTCTATTTGTACGAGAAAACAGTTTTTTATATAAATAATGCCAAATAAAACGCTGTGAAATGAAAAAACTGTCACCAAACCGTCTTTTTCCCTATCATAGCGTTCGATGTCTAAAATATTTCGATTTGTACGGTTGAAATAACCCAATACGCCCTGAAAGGGCAGAAGCTCCTAGCCCAGGGCATCGCCCTGGGTATTTATGGATGCAAACCTGTCGCCCTGTATGGGCAAAAGCTTTCAAAGATCAAGCAATTTATAAGGCTTTTGCCTTTACAGGGTGTCTTGTTGACTGCCATTAACCCAGGGGGCTGCCCAAGGTTTGGAGCTTTTGGGCCTCCTAGTCCGTTTCAACCATACAGTTCGCATCAATTTCTTCTGCAACTTGCTAGTATCGGGTATATTTTTTAGCCTTTATCGTTTAAAAGATTTTAAAAAACAGTAATTACTATTTACGAGTTCCCACTATGGGAACTCTCATTTATTCTATTTTTTGTATCTTTGCACCGTGTTACACAGATTAGAACCTTATTACCTACTTTGGAGGCGCCTCGACAAAAACAGTAATGTACGGATCTCTACTTCCGAAAGCCAACGGAGGCGGAGACAGGAGAGTTTATGCCCATAGCAAGAGAGCTATACAGCGCATTCTCAGCTCTGTGTTCACGGTGACACGGTGACAGGGTGACACGAGTTTTTCAACATTTCGCCTCGCACGCGGGCAGGCAGGAAAAATCAGGCTGAAAGTTCCTGCCTGCCCGCGCGAGAGTAAATCTTCAGAATTCCCTGTCACCTCTGTCACCCTGTCACCCAGAAGTCGGTTGCTTCCGAGACGGAAATCAAAGACTTACGATGCAAAAGTCAGTTACTTACGCCCCGTAATCCACTGGCTTACGACGCGAATTACAAGTGTTAACTCCTTTAAGATCAAACAAGCTATGGAGATAGAAGTTACATCAGGAGCAAACAGAGTCAAATCTGTTACCTTCATTTTTATGTTAATTCTTTAAAAAATCAATAAATAATCATCTATTTATTTGCATATATAAAAGAATTACCATATCTTTGCAATCGGATAAAGGCTTCTTTATTCAGGATTGGGGTGTCCCCGGTCGGGAAAGGGTTACTTCACAGTGACTCTTTTTTTTTGTATTATTTTCCTTGTTCTTTTGGGAAAATCTTCATACCATATACCTTTCCGTTTAATTGGAAGATATTCTTTTTCAGTACATCAAAAGCAAGATTCACTCCATTAGGATTCAAAACATGTCGAGTTACCGGATAAGCTATCAAGTCAGCAATCTGAAGTCCAATTATATTTTCAGATTTCCATCTCATGTCGAACTTTTTAAAAACTTTTTTCATTCGATGACTATCCACCCAATATGTTCCTCTGTCTAACAGCTGATTATAATAATTAAGAAGGGATGCATCTTCCTTTTTGCCACGTTTTTCGATAATGGTACAAAGTTCTATGTCAGTCAAACCAAGAGAGTCTAAATAAAACACGACTCTTTCCATGATATACGATAAAGACAACCCATATACATCATTCAGTTTACCATACTGCCTGATATATGGTTCTTTTAATATCGAGCAGCAAACTACGACATATCCATTATCTCCAAGTATATCATTAACACCCTGGAAGAATCGTTTTTTGACATCAAGGTCAAACAAAACCTCGAATCCATTTTGACACTTTCTTATATCCCGACTATGAAAAATAATATTTATATTGTTCCAGATTTCCTTTTTAAGGACATTGATTCGTTCTGTCAACACTTTGTCCTGTTCCTCGGAGACAACAATACCACAAAGTGTAAATATAGGGAATTGTGGGTCAAAACTTGCTAAGTTTTGATCTCCGCATTCATCAAGATACAATATAAATTTATTCGCCATAATTTTTGCCTCTTTAAAATGCAAAAATACAACTTTCTTTTCTATTTACAAAGTTTGCTGAGATAAAATAACTTAAAAGATCGCTATGAACAAGTATTCACCCCTTTATAGCATCAGTAGCTAATCATTAAAATATTTTGCCAAACATGATGTTTATCATAGTTTTGAACAGAATCTTAGCATCAAACCACCAGGATCTGTGTTCCAGGTAGTAGAGGTCAAGACTCAGTCTTCTCAACATCTTCGGCATCGTATCCGTATATCCATTATATAAGGTAGCGTAAGAAGTCACTCCTGGACGAATCTGATACAGATAAGTATATCGAGGATCATGCTCCATAATCTGGTCGATATAAAATTTGCGTTCTGGACGTGGACCAATAAACGCCATGTCGCCCTTTACAACATTCCAAAGTTGAGGAAGTTCATCGAGGTGATGTCTCCTAAGGAATGCTCCAATATGTGTCATGCGAGTTTCTCGTTCATGTTGGAAGAGTTGAGGACCATCTTTTTCTGCATCCACTTTCATACTTCTGAATTTATATATGTAGAAAGGTTTGCCGAATCGGCCGATTCTCTCTTGTTTAAAGATAGCAGGTCCATTATCTTCTCTTTTTACGAGAAAATAGCACACAACAAATAGAGGTGAGAAAACTATTAAGCCAAAGATAGCTAATAGAAAGTCTCCCGCCCGTTTTACATTTCTTCCAAATTCTGTCATGCCATCAGCAATGAAACGTTCGTCAGCTACGTTATCATTTAATTCTATTTCGAATGGAATGTTCGTAGACTTATTTAGTTGCGCTCTATTCATTTGTTCTATTATGTTTTATTATAAAACGTTTAGAGTGCTCATATATTGTATAGAGTCTAGTTTTCTTTTTAGAATTTTGCAACCATAGCTTGGTAGAAACAGCAGAAAGAAGTATAGGTATGCTTTCAGTGTGCTGAATTTCAGTATGGTTTCGTATACAGCTACGTTGTATTGAATGAGTTGCATCTTTTTCCTGGAAACTGAATTCTTTCTTACACAATAGTAGTCATATCCAAATAACATTCATATCACCAAATGATACTGTTACCTTATTACGCATCTATTTTAGAATAAAGCTGCTATGCTTTTTTAGATATCTATAGCTGTCAATCTTTCTTTTCATGATTTTCAGAAAATATGAAGGTATGAAGCAAAACAGAAAAGCTGCATAAGCTTTAATGAGATTATAACCTAATATTTTCTGATATACCGCTAGATTGTATTTTATCATTGAGAACTTGTTGCTTGATAAGGATTCGCTTCTTACATAATAGTATGCAAGAGGTTCCTCTGTATAGGCATAGCAATCTTTGCATGCTTTTATTATTTGTAAAAATAAAGCCCAATCTTCACTTTTATATAGTTTTGGCATGAAGTACTTCTTACCTAATCTTTTTATATCATATATAGCTGTTGTACAACCAATTTTATTGTCATATTTCATATGCTCTAATGTAATGTGCTTGGGAGGGATGTTTATGCCTATGATATTGTTGTTAATATCACATATACAATAAGCACTGCAGCATAGTGCGCAATTCTTTTTCTCCATTAAATCAATTTGTTTCTTGATTTTTTCAGAATGCCATCTGTCGTCACTGTCACAAAAGGCAATGTATCGCCCGGTGGCTTTTTCAATAGCAATGTTACGGGCATAACTTGGACCATGATTACTTTTCAGATAGGTAACATTGACTCGAGAATCTTTATGTGAAAAATCGTTTAGAATTCTTTTTGTTTCCTCGTCTGATGAGCAATCATCTACAATGAGCAATTCTATATTAGAATATGTTTGGTTCAGTACGCTATTAATGCTACCAATTAGTAATTTGCCTGTATTATATGTGGGCATAATTACTGAAACGATATTATTTGCCATTTTTATTCTTTTAGTGCAAAGGTACTATAAATATATTATAAAATGTTATTTCTAGCTTAAAAAAAACATAAAATGATTTTTTGGGGAAGTTTTTCATCTTATCTGAGTTTAAAATAGATGTTTAAGCTAATTGCTGAGCTCATTTGAAAAGGTCCCGAATAATATTTCTTGTCTTTATAACATACTGACTAACAAGATGACGTTATCGTAAAAAAGACATCTTCAAATGAACTCATGCAATAAGTTTCTTATATCAATTACCTTTTTTGAAGCCGAACTTTTTATTTCGTAATAAGTATTTTGGCTATCATATTATTTTTATTGTTTTGTATGCGATTATCATTTCTGAGGTAAAACACGAACCTTATTGTCTCTTACGACCCAAATTGCATCGTATTTTTTTGAGTTTTGTGCTCTCAATAAATATTTTTCTAATTCATTTGGATGGATAACATAATAATCGGTTTTTTGAGGATTTACCAAATCAAAATAAACGCGTGAAGCCCACCCCTTATACCAGGCATATTCACCTGATGCCTGAAAAACTGAATATTCTGTAAATGGAGGGTCACAATCCAAAATACATACGATATTTGGTATTGCTTTTGTATTTGCTATAACGGATTCTACCCTCTGCTTTGCAAACTGTCCAGCCTTATACATATAATAACCTTTATGGATATATACAAGAATGCAACATGTAAAGAATAATAGTATTACCCTTTTATCCGATACGTTCCATTTGGCAGTTCTAAAGATAATTCCAATAGCCAAAGCTATTCCCCACAGTGTAGGAAAAGCATGCATTTCGCCAGGATGTTCCATTACTAAATGTGGAGCTGTCAGTGCTAGTATTATCAATAAGCATTGTATTAATTTCACTAGATTTTGTTTTTGCAAATAAAATAATTTTTTGATAAGAACCCAAAGGAAAGAAAAACTTATAATTGTAGAGATTATGACAATTATCCAATTATGCTCCAAAAACAAAGCTATTGTATCAATAGTGGTCAAAGATATTCCTAATAATAATCCTAAACCAACTAGGGAGTTTAATCCTATTCCACCAGCATAATTACCGGTAATATCTGCTGTTTCTGGAGCCTGCAAGTATATGCGGAGGAAGAAATATCCACCTAATATAGATAAAGAGATTAAATAGGGCTTAATCAGTTGTTTGTAGCATTTAAAATCTTCACAATTTGTGCCTTCTTGTATGTTTTTGATAATCATACACATAAATGGAGTCACAATAAACCAGGATATACCACTCTCTTTGCTAAAAAGAGCCAACAGCATCATAAGATATCCAAGTACCTTTGATTTTGGATATAACAATACTGATGATATTCCAAACGTCATGCATAATACTTGATTAATAGAATCTATAGAATATACAGTAGCAACCAATGCGGGAGATAACATGAATAGTGCAATGGATAATTTTCTTGCAAATCCATCTACATTACAATCATCTAGTATTTTAGTCAGTCCGTATATACAGAAGGTATATAGTAAAAGTACTAGTAAGTGATTTAAATAAGGGAAAGCACCAACACATTTTCCCATCATAATTCCCCATAAGGCATCCAAAGGTCGCCAGAATGCTCCATTAGGTAAAAAAACATTGATGTCTTCAAACTTGTGAGGAGCTAGCAAGCAATAAAAATCATCATTATTAGGTAAAATAAAAAATGTGCCTAATGCTAAAATGAACCCCAATAAATAAATATAATTATTATTCTTTTCCATGACTATTTTTCTTATGAGACAATTTCTTAAATCTCTTCAATACTATAATATATATGGTCTATGCAATAGGCTTTACTGGTCAATGCAGTTTTTATTTCATAGACCAGTGAAGCCTTAAGTTTTTTTATTCAGTAATCTTCAGGATTTTATTAATGATTCTTTCACAAGCCTTACCATCGCCATAAGGATTGTTGGCTTTGCTCATCTTCTCATATTCGCTGGAGTCAGATAGTAAGCATGAAACGCTGTCCATGATTGCCTGGTAATTAGTACCTACTAGTTTCACCGTTCCTGCTTCTACCGCCTCGGGACGTTCAGTTGTGTCTCGCATTACTAATACCGGCTTTCCTAATCCAGGAGCCTCTTCTTGGATGCCGCCACTATCGGTCAATACGATATTGGTTTTTTCCATTAGGAAAACGAACATGAGATATTCCAGAGGTTCTATAAAGAAAATATTGCCAAGATTACTTAAGTCTTCACCAAATACATCGTGGATTGGCTTACGTACATTTGGGTTGAGATGCATTGGGTAGACAAAATCAACATCTGGATGTTGGGCAGCCAAATCCTTGATAGCATTGCAAATATTGAGGAAACCTTCTCCAAAGTTCTCTCTTCTGTGACCTGTAATTAAGATAAGGCGCTTTCCGTCTTGAAGACGTTTTGAATCATAGCCCTTTTCCTGTAAATCTCTAGTCAGACGAACATCAAGTTTTTTGTCATTTTTGATTTTTGCAGTAACCCAATGAAGGGCATCTATAACCGTATTTCCTGTAACTGTAATCTTGCTGTCAGTAATATTCTCTTTCAGGAGGTTCTTACGGCTCAGTTGGGTAGGGGAGAAATTATAGGTAGCAATGCGCCCTGTAATTTGTCTGTTCATTTCTTCTGGCCATGGACTATATATATCATAAGTTCTCAATCCAGCCTCTATGTGAGCTACTGGGATTTGCTGATAAAATCCTGCAAGTGCAGCAGCGGTGCTGGTTGTCGTATCTCCATGCACAAAAAGAATGTCAGGACGACAAACTTTGAAAACATCGCGCATGCCAAGAAGCACTCTAGACGTAATGTCATAGAGATCTTGCCCTTGCTTCATAATGTTGAGGTCGTAGTCGGGTTTTATGTCGAACAAGTGAAGAACCTGGTCCAACATTTCTCTGTGTTGACCTGTAACGCAAACTATTGTTTCAAAATCTTCTTTTTTTTCTTGGAAAGCTTTAACCAACGGAGCCATTTTGATTGCTTCAGGTCGTGTTCCAAATACTAGCATTATTTTTTTCATATTCTAACCTTTTTTAGATAACGTTCTCCTTTGCTTTTTATTGTGTTTCGCATGCCCGATGTCAGTTTAGAATTACTATGGTAGAGAAATAAGTGATTAATCGCAACGTATATAAGAGTTGGTCTTGAATTTTCAAGGTTTTAAAACAATATCAAAAAATACTAATTTTTATAGAAACGCCCAAATTATATTTGTATGTTTCAACTTAAAATAGTATATTTGCATTTGTTTAAAATTCCACCTCGATATATAGTAGGATTCCTTGTTTATAGTAAGAAAGCATTAGAAAAAAAATGATTTTTTTGGGGATTCCTAAAGAAAAGATTATTGTAAAACCGGAATATTATTATTAGAGATATGATTAGATTTGTAAAAGGCAATTTATTGGAAAGTACAGCTCAGGCACTTGTCAATACCGTAAATACGGTGGGAGTGATGGGTAAAGGTATAGCCTTGCAATTTAAAGAGGCTTACCCTAATAATTATATTCTCTACAGAAAGGCATGTAAGGATAAGCTTGTTCAGGTTGGTTCTATGTTTATAACTCAAGAACAGAATGTATATGGAATTAATAAAATCATAGTAAACTTTCCAACAAAAACGACCTGGAGAAAGCCCTCTGAATATTCCTATATTGAGATGGGACTCAAAGATTTGAAAGATAAGATTCTTGAATATCATATTGAGTCTATAGCTATTCCACCATTGGGTAGTCATAATGGTGGCTTGGACTGGAATATCGTAAAACAGATGATTATCAGCCAATTGTCTGATTTGGATTGTGAGATTATTCTTTATGAACCAAACGAAGCAATTATAGAGTTGATGAAATCTGAGCGAGTAAAATTGACTCCGGCAAGAGCAATGTTGTTATATATGCTCTGTTCTTTGGTTTCTGAAGGTGAGTTTGCATCTGAATTTGCAGCAGAAAAGTTGGCATATTTCCTGCAAAAATTTGGAGCTGAGGATAGCTTGAAGTTACACTTTAGGCAATATTATTATGGTCCTTATTCTGGCAAGGTAAGATTTGTTCTTCATTACTTGAATGGAAGTTATCTGAAAGGTGTTGGACAGATGGAACAAAAGCCATTTGATCCTATCTGGTTGTCACCTGATACATTCAGAGATGTTCAGAAATTCTTGGCAAATGAAGAGAATAAACCTTATGAGTATATTTGTAAGAAGACGGCAAGTTTCCTCTCTGGTTATTATTCCAATTATCTTCTGGAGTTATTGTCAACTGTTGATTATATCTTACATAACAATGAAGATCTTAAGGAGTGGCTGATAATGAAACCTCAAGAAGTATTTGAACTGGTGGTTCTGCATATTAATCAATGGACTGAACGCAAAAAGTATTTATTTAATAATGAAGAGTATGTCTGTCTTGTTTTAAATCATCTCTATAAGTTAGAAAAACAAAATACTGATTTATGTGATAACGGTTCCCTGCTTTCGTGATATCAGGTACCCATTACTACGCTACGCGTGGTACCGATATAGTGCTATCGTCGTTTGTCAATCCGGATTTCTGTAACTCTATAATTCAATATTTTTTATAAGTACCTGAGCAAAAAAATGCTCAGGCAACTTATATTATTGCAAAAGCTTTTTAAAAACTTTTAATGCAAAAGAATTGGAATAATTGTTTTTGAAAATAGAGCGTGAATATGTATTGTACCTTGGCACCGGATTTTCAGCGAAGTAATTAATGGCTTCGATATATTCTTTTGCTGTGTTGCAGAGTCTGCCACACAACGAGGTGTCAAGTTCATAGCCTTCAAATGTTTCGGTTGTACCTAATATGTTTTTACCGTACATCAGAGCTTCGCATGTTTTTACCTTCATACCACTACCAGAAAATATCGGGAATACCATAAAGTCTGCTTCTTCGAAGAAAGGTGCGAGGTCGGGAACATTAGAGAAAATAGGAATGTCTACCAAACAAGGCTGAGATTTTTTCAGCAAGTCCATGTCCTTGCCTATAATCTTGAAATCAATGTCTACATGCGGTAACACATTCTTCACAAACCACAAAAGCCCTTCGGTATTGGCAGGGAAATTACTTCCGATGAAATAACATTTAGGTTTCCTGCTGGTAAAGCCCTGCTTGTCGTAGTTTTTACCTGCACATTTGTCTTCAAATGTGATAGGAACTATGTTATCAAACGGTTTGCCATAGAGCGACTGCATGATGTTGCTGTCGCGCATACATAAGCCCACTGACTTATCCGAATAGTCAATGCTGTATCTGTCGTTCTTGGCTGCACAGTCAATTACAATGTTCCTCAGCGGAAACTTTTTGCTGACCCTTGCTTCATAGTAAAGGCTTTCTACATTATGGAAGAAATTGATGATGATACCTTTGTATCCATGTTCTTTAAGTTTTTTGGATATTATTCCAAAAATACTAGTATTGATGAAGATATAGTCATACTTGTCTGCCACGTTTATAATGGTGCGGATCTTACCTGGTGTCAACCCGTAAAAATAGCCGAAAGGAAAGAGTATTGCTGACTGCAGCATTGTAGCAATACTGCTTTTCTTACTGTTGTCGTTGATGAAAAAACAGTCAACATTTTCTTTGCCAAGGACATTGATAGCCATTTCCACATTGCGTCTGTTTGCGAGGCTTCCGCCGTCAAAGACATTATGGAAAACTTGAAATGATATGATTAAAACTTTCTTCATATAGCTTTATAGTTTAATTTTATCTTGCACATCTTAAGTTCGTTGTATTGTATTAATGCACCATTGCTATTGCTTCGTCTCTTACGAGCTTCTCCCAAAGCTGAAGTGGCTTTTCATCCATGCAAACAACAAGGAAGCACTTGTCATAAGGACGACTGTACACCTTCAGTACATCCTCCATACAAGCTACAAAATCTGTGTCTTGATCTTTGGGAATGCACCATTCCTCAACCAAATGTGGATTAAGAGAGTTCTGTTTAAGAACCTTTCCTTCCGTCGTGTGGCTGATGCTATCTATATAATTCATTTGTACCATTCTTTCTGATAATAATCTTAATGTCCATTTACTATATCCCGCAGGAGCATTGTAGCAAGTGAGAGCGATAAGATGTGCCTCAACCTCACCTGTTACTTTACTTTTAACTGGTGGAGTTTTACGCTTCTTACGAAAGATGCAGTCTATGCCTTTTTCCTGATAGGACTTTTTAATGTTGGTTATTGAAGTCTCGGATATATCAAACAACTTTGCCAGTTTCGAAGACTTGTTCTCGTTTTTATCTGCATCATTATGATTTTGCAATATTCAAGCCTTGGAAGTACCAAATTTCATCTTTGTTTGATGCAAGTTAAAAAGCCTTTCTTATCCTATTTATATATGTTATGATTCTTTTATAATATTGGGATATATAGGTAAAGTTGCCGCGATTGAAATGTCGTTCCTTGCTGGAGAAATGATGCTTCTGTGTAAACCCAAAAACAATGTTCTTGAATCCTAAACATTCAAAATCCATGATGCGCTTATTTGAATGAGCCTCACTTATTGAATTCATTATGATATTCATATTCTTTTTCCCCCATTTTATTAAGTGGATTTATTTGTAGTTTTCCAACTTTCTCATGATGCATATTTGTTTATATAAATATGGCAGATAAAGTCTAATCTTTCTTAATATCCAACAAAAAATATACCTTTTGGGTAAGTTTCTTTTGATGAAAAGAAGATAATCTTTGTCAGAATGTGTCGGATGTAAGATGTATTTTTTTCTTTCATTAAAAGACATGGATATAAGTCTGTCTATTTCTGACTTGCCGTCCATGTGGTCAAATTCACATTTGCCACATATATGAGCTGTTGTGAATGTTGGAATATTTTCTCTCTGAGCTGTTAGGCTATAATCATAATCAGCGCATCCATGAATATATCCTTTATGGAAAATGCCTATTTTTTCAATAACCCTCTTTGGTATTAAAAGAATATTAGCATTTGTCAAATCTACCTTTTTAGGGGTATCTGAAGGCTTTACTGCTAAACTATCACCTTTGTTGTTTGATTTAAATATTTCCCCACCATAGGTAATCTTTGTCTCATCATTTATATCACATGTAATTCCACTATATATGCCAACATTTCCTGTTGTTTCGAGTACATAGTTATGGGTTCTGATTAATTCTTCGAAAACATTAGATAGCACTATTGTATCGTCATTGATTAAGAGATAATATTCCCAAGGAGTAGAAGCTTTGAGCGCTTCTTTCCAAGCAAGCCTCATGCCTCCAGCCCAATAGCAATGACCGTTTCCTTTGATAATATGTATATTCTTGTCGCAGAATTCTGCTTTTATAGCATCTGCTGTACCATCTGTACAACCATCGTCAGTTAAGAATACTGTTAATTCAATAGTAGAAGTTTGGTGGTTGACATTATATAGTGCACATGCCTTATATAGATTTTTGAGGCATGCTATCGTTTTATTTTTGCGATTAAAGCAAGTTATTATCGTTGCTATATCTGTTTTCATAAATAATCTTTTTTTATTGTAACGTATAAAGATAAGCTTTATTGCATAGTTTCCCAAACATTTTTCATTATACGTCTGATTCAATCTTTTTTTGTTTACTAAAGTTTCGCAAGTGAAAATTCACAAGCGTGATTTAACGTAATTTTGGAATA
>ERZ780125.16-NODE-16-length-103977-cov-4.09064_pt1 | contig 103977 bp, 97 predicted proteins | sample MGYA00433082_ERZ780125 | MGnify/ENA primary metagenome ERZ780125 (study PRJEB29588, sample SAMEA1970465) | human gut metagenome | biome: human gut; feature: human-associated habitat; material: faeces | place: Denmark | collected 2008/2010 ... | reverse complement strand
ACATTATGGTGGGTATAGCGCAGTTGGTTAGCGCGCCAGATTGTGGCTCTGGAGGCCAAGGGTTCGAATCCCTTTACCCACCTTTTCTGATAATGGGCTATCGCCAAGCGGTAAGGCACAGGACTTTGACTCCTGCATTCGGCAGTTCGAATCTGCCTAGCCCAGTTTAAATATGGGCCACTAGCTCAGGTGGTAGAGCACTTGACTTTTAATCAAGTTGTCCGGGGTTCGAGTCCCCGGTGGCTCATTCAAAAATCTTGAAGCTTATGTTGCTTCAAGATTTTTTGTATCATAGGAAAACTGACGGATTTTCTATGATACGGCATATTTTTGATCTATGCGGATGTGGCGGAATTGGCAGACGCGCCAGATTTAGGTTCTGGTGGGAGACCGTGCAGGTTCAAGTCCTGTTATCCGCAGGAACGCCTTACAGGCACAAAAATAGGATGTTTCTTTTGAAACATCCTATTTTTGTGCCGTTTATTGAGAAGTCTTAGCGGTCTGGCATCTTTTTTAGTTTGCTTTCTTTAAAGGAAGAAGTCGCTTTTTTCCAACTGCTGATACCAATCGTTTTCAGACAGGCTTTGGTGTATTTTGCGTACTGTGGTGTGTCCATATACTTAAAGACGTTGTAAGCCGGCTTTTTTTTGCCATCCGCCGTATACAGTCCAAAGCTTAGTCCTTGTGATACCTCGGAAGCCTCATCCTGTACTGAACGGAAAATAACAGCATCGATCATCGGGTTGAATTCGGCCTTGTAATATGTGTAGGCGATCGCTGCAGCCTGAACATCCTGTCCGCTGTTGGAAGTAAAGCCCTGTTCGGATAACAGGATATGGGTATCGGAACCAAAATTCTTTTTTACATAATTTGCCATGACATCAAGATTTCTCGGTGATACAAAATCGCTGTCAAGACTGTTTTTTGTATGGGAATCGTTCCATGTTGCGGATCTCGTTAAAATGGCGGGGTAAGCATGGTAAGCAAGATTCCATTTAATATTTTTGTTCTGCGATTTGATCTCGCTGTTGAAAGCATCCATAAATGGTTTTGCACCCCAGTCACCACACCGGTTGATCCATGTGTGGTCCGTACAGATGAATACGCGTGCATTTTTATAGTTGCTGCGGACTGCATAATATAGGATACGATAGCTGTCCGCATAGTTTTGCATAAAGGCGGTTTTGCCGGTGCTTCCGGCATAATACCACATCGGATAAATGTTGACCTCGTTTCCGAGGATCCAGTTGTCAAGATGGCAGTCCTCCGTGGAATAACGCTCGGCAAGGAAACTGAAGGCTGCTTCTAATGTTTCGCGGGCTTTTTTGCTTTGAGCGTTCATGGCATAGTAACCTGTCTTTGATGTGGCGGATTTTGTGCCATAGAGCAGATAAGAATAGGAACTGCCCGGATAGCGCAGCATAAGCTGACCGGTAACGGTCATGCCATTTTGGTTGGCGGAAGAAATAAAACTGCCGTACGGATCGTTAAAATGATACGTTTTTCCGTTATATCGGTAAGCATAGGAACCGCCTGCTATGACATCATTCAGATTCATATTTAAAAAAGTGTGCTGTATGCCAAGGTCTGTATCAAGTGAGCCCTGCAGTCCTTTTTTGGAGGTTGTCGACGGGAAGGCTGCAGTATATGTAGCTGCGGCTTCCGGGTTCTTCACAAAGGAACTACCGGATATGATAAAGTAGGATTTTCCTTTTTTTACGGCAAGGGCATATTTCCCCTGGATCAGATGATTTCCTTTTTCATCGATCAGCGGCAGGGAAAATTGTGGTTTTTTCAGTTTTGGGCAGGCTGCGATCTTTTTCTCGTATTTTCCGGTGGATGGATTGACTCTGACCAGATAATAGGAATCATCACTGCTTTTCAGCCGTTTTGGAACCGAGGCACTGACAAAAAGCTGACCGTCCCTGATTTCTGTCTTTTTCAGTTTTCCCGCATTTTTCCGGGCTTTGTATTCTTTGACGCCTTTTGTGATCTTACAGGAAAGGACATTGGAATAAGAACTGTAGCAGATGCTGCCTGTGGAATCTGTGGCAAAGGCGCGGACACGGAAGTAATAGGTTTTGCCTTTGGGAAGATTTTGGACAGAGCAGCTTGTTTTGCCATCAATGGTTTCTTTATTCACCTTCTTTTTGAATTTTTTATCGGTTGTATAAGAAATTTCGTAGTTATCAGCAGTTGCCGTGTAGCTTAAAATGACTTTTCCGGTGCTTTTGTTCTGAGCGCGGGTAAGCTGTGGCGCCTTTGGTCTTGCATCTTTCCATTTGGCGTATAAGATAAGTGGATTTACAATGCCGTTTTCATCAGAATCAATGTAAGAACCGGCGGGGATTTCTGTAACCTTTTCGGTGAATGTGCTGTCTTTGTACCAACCGTCAAACATGAAATTTTTCCGCGTGGCATCCGGTAATGTTATTGTGTCATCGGTGACACGGAAGCTGTATGGAATATCGATCTCATTTCCGTCTGCGTCGGTATCATTTATACTGCCGCCGTTTGTGTTGTAACTGATCTCAAAGGAATAGGGGGTGTCACTCCAGTTGGCGGTAAAGACCAGATCTTTGTTTAAAGAAAGATTATAGACGCTGGAGGCTTTACGGTAAGTTTTGCCGTTGGTCAGGCAGTTCCAGGAAGCTAACCGGTAGCCTTTGCGGACCGGCTGCAGAAAATCGGCAGTTTCGTAAAAATCGGAGAAATGCATGGCTGTTCCCTGATAGGTGAATGGAAACTGCATCAGAATAGTCTGGTTATCGCTGTCGTAAAAGGTGACGGTAACAGGCTGACCGGCTTTTGCGACATCTGCATCCAGATCGTTGCCCGGCAGATTGGTTTCCTGACTGCCGTCATTGGCGGAAATGGATGGTTCCTCCGGCGGCGCCTGCGTATTATTTTCCGAAACGGATGCATTCGCCGGCAATGTCATTGGCTGGAGCAGCAGAAGGGCTGCCAGAAAAATGGATAGAATCTTTTTGTGTTGTTTCATTGTTTACCTCCCTCATAGTTGTTACCTTTCATTATAATGGAAGAAAGGGTATTCTACAAGAAAAGAAACCGTAAAAAGGACTTTACAAAGTCACGGTTTTCATGTATAAGAAAGATGAAGAAGTAGGGAATTTAATTGAAGAAGTAGGAGGGTCATTATGACATTACAAAGAGAAGTGATAGAACTGAAACTGGAAGAACAGCTGGAAGGCATTACACAGTCCATGTACAGCAAATCCATTTCAGACTGCAGTGACAAAGAACTTTATTATGCAATCCTTCGCCTGACAAAGGGGATGCTGGAGATCACAGAGCCGATCAGCGGACCGAAAAAAGTTTATTATATTTCGGCGGAATTCCTGATCGGAAAACTGTTATCCAATAACCTGATCAATCTGGGCATTTATGATAAACTGAGCGGTATTCTGGAAAAGAACGGCAAGAAGCTGGCAGCGATCGAAGAGGTTGAGCCGGAACCGTCTCTTGGTAACGGCGGACTTGGCAGACTGGCAGCCTGCTTTCTGGATTCCATCGCAACACTTGGCCTGCCGGGAGATGGCATTGGTCTGAATTATCATTTCGGACTGTTTAAACAGGTGTTTAAAAATCATAAGCAGTATACAGAAAAAAATGACTGGATCGAGGATGATTCCTGGCTGACGAAAACAGATGTGACATTCGACGTCATGTTTGGTGAGCATAAGGTAACTTCACGCCTGTATGATATTGATGTAGTCGGTTATGAAAACGGTATCAACAAGCTTCATCTGTTTGATATTGAAACAGTGGATGAAAGCATTGTAAAATCAGGCATTGATTTTGATAAAAAAGATATTGATAAAAACCTGACTTTATTCTTATATCCGGATGACTCTGATGAAGCAGGTAATCTGCTCCGTATCTATCAGCAGTATTTTATGGTCAGCAACGGTGCACAGCTTATCTTAAAAGAGCTGCGTGAAAAGAAATGTGATCTGCGTAAGATGAACGAATATGCGGTGATCCAGATCAATGATACGCATCCGACAATGATCATTCCGGAACTGATCCGTATTCTGGTAGATGAAAAGGCATTTACGATCGATGAAGCGATCGATGTAGTCAGCAAGACATGTGCTTACACCAACCATACGATCCTGGCGGAAGCACTGGAAAAATGGCCGCTTGCATATCTGGAAAAGGTTGTACCGCAGCTTGTACCGATCATCAAAGAGCTTGATAAGCGCGTTCGTGCGAAATATGACGATGAGAGAGTACAGATCATCGATAAGGACAACAGAGTCCATATGGCACATATTGATATCCATTACGGATTCTCAGTCAATGGTGTGGCAGCGATCCATACAGAGATTCTGAAGGAAACAGAACTGAATCATTTTTATAAGATCTACCCGGAGAAATTCAACAATAAGACGAACGGTATTACATTCCGCCGCTGGCTCTTATCCTGCAATAGACCGCTTGCCCGGATGTTGACTGAGACGATCGGGGATGGCTATAAGAAGGATGCGGATGAGCTGAAGAAGCTGCTGCAGTTTGAAGATGACAGCAAGGTACTTGACCGGATCGCAGCGATCAAGCATGAGAAGAAGCAGGAGCTGGCTGCATATCTGCAGGAAAACGAAGGTGTTACCGTAGATCCGAATTCTATCTTTGATATCCAGATCAAGCGTCTGCATGAGTACAAACGCCAGCAGATGAATGCGTTGTATATCATACACAAATATCTGGAGATCAAGGGCGGCAAGAAGCCGAGTACACCGGTTACCTTTATTTTCGGTGCCAAGGCAGCACCTGCCTATATCATTGCACAGGACATCATCCACCTGCTGCTCTGCCTGCAGGAGCTTGTCAACAACGATCCTGATGTAAAGGATTATATGAAAGTTGTCATGGTAGAAAACTACAATGTCAGCTATGCGGAAAAGCTGATCCCTGCCTGCGATATTTCTGAGCAGATCTCTCTGGCAAGCAAGGAAGCGTCCGGAACAGGTAATATGAAGTTCATGCTGAACGGAGCAGTGACACTCGGTACAAGTGATGGCGCAAATGTTGAGATTGATGAGCTTGTCGGAGAGGACAATATTTATATCTTTGGTGAAAAATCCGAGACGGTCATCAAGCACTATGAGAAGGCAGATTATGTTTCAAAGGATTATTATGAGAAGAGCCCTGTGATCAAAGAAGCAGTGGACTTTATTGTAAGTGATGCACTTGTGAAGATCGGAGATAAGGAAAATCTGGAGCGCCTTTACAAAGAGCTTCTGAACAAGGACTGGTTTATGACACTATTGGATCTGGAAGATTATATCAGGACGAAAGATCAGGCACTGGCAGATTACGAAAAGAAAGACGAATGGAAGAAGAAAATGCTTGTTAACATTGCGATGGCCGGCTTCTTCTCATCCGACAGAACAATTGCACAATATAATGAGGATATCTGGAAATTAAAAAAAGACGAGATGTAAGGTGGCTGAACAGCTGGCAGAGAAGATCAGGGAAACCTTTTTTGTATATGCAAGATGCAGTAAGCAATGAGTAGAAAAGAAAACAGCCGGACTTAATGTCCGGCTGTAGCCATATTGGAGTTATGATAGGCAGGATCGTTTGTAACATCTGCAAGGAACCAGTCAGGCATGATGAAGGCGTTTGCGCTTTCTTCGTCCGGAAATTCCACCTCAGCCATGATGAGGTTGGACGGTGCATGGAACAGATCCAGCTCAATGACCAGATCGGACTGCTCAATCGGGATCTTGTAGCGGGTTTTGTGGATGATGACACCCTCCGCTTTCGGCAGAAGCTTTTCAAAGGCTTCCTGTGTCAGTGGCAGGTTGTATTCTTCCCGTACCATAAGCCCGCGCCCTTTGTAGGTAAAGATGTATTTGCTGTCCTGCTTGCGGATCCGCATGACGGGATCGGTGCACAGATAAGCCTGCTTGATCTCATAATGTGGATACGCGTCCAGATTATCGGGAAGTTGTCTGATCGTAAATTTACGTTCGATTTCCATGATTTTGTACTCCGTTTCAAAATGAATTTGTGGATGCATATGACAGACAGGGCATCCGCTGTTGTTACTATTATATAGGCTGGATGGTAAAAATGCGAATTATTTTTTCTGCCATAGAGCAGAAGAACAGGAGGAATCTATGAGTAAAGTATGTGTATTTCTGGCAGACGGTGTGGAGGAGATCGAAGCACTGACTGTGGTAGACATTTTAAGACGTGGCGGCGTTACGGTAGAGACGGTGTCCATTACGGACAGTAAGAGCGTCACAAGCTCACATAAGATCACGATACAGGCAGACAGGCTGCTTTCGGAGATTAACTTTGACGAGACTGCTATGATCGTTCTGCCGGGTGGAATGCCCGGAACAAAGAATCTGGAAGCCTGTGCGCCGCTTATGGAGCAGGTGGACCGGTTCCATGCACAGGGAAAGTATCTGAGCGCAATCTGTGCAGCACCGAGCATTTTCGGACATAAGGGACTGTTAAAGGGTAGAACGGCCTGCTGTTTCCCGGACTTTGAAAGTCATCTGGAAGGTGCTGTTGTGACAAAGAATCCGGTAGAGGTCTGCGATCACTTTATCACAAGCCGCGGTATGGGCACGGCAATCGAATTTGCACTTGCCATTCTGGCACGTATGCAGGATCAGGCGTGTGCGGACGATATTGCAGAGAAAATCGTATACAAACATTGAAACAGACGTCATAGAAGCTATGCGATCTGCATATAAAAAACAAAGAAAAGGGAATGAAAAACAATGTGGACGAGAAGTGAATTAAAAGAAAAAGCAAAAGCTTACGTAAAACGAAGCTACTGGCCGCTTGTGCTGGTATCTCTGATTCTGGCGGTGATCACCGGTGGATTTTCAAACGGTGGTAACAGCGGAAGAGACTATTCGACAGACTGGAGCGGTGGTGTGGACGGAGGTGATATCGCAAGCCGGATCACAGGAAACATCACAGGGATTGACTGGGCACTTGTAGGAGGCATTATGGCAATAGCCGCAGTATTCGCCGTTGCTGTGATCGCCATTGCCGTGATTGTTTCCATATTCGTACTGAATCCGATCGAAGTAGGCTGCAGAAGATATTTTATCGAAGCGGCTTATGGCGAAGTGACAATGAAAAACATCAGTGTGCTCGTGATGGCATTTAAGGACGGTAAATATGGCAATATCGTAAAGACTATGTTTTTGAAGGGGTTGTATCAGTTTCTGTGGTCGCTGCTTTTGATCGTTCCGGGCATCGTAAAAAGTTATGAGTACCGCATGATCCCATACATTCTGGCAGAAAATCCGGATGTGACGACAGAAGAAGCGTTCCGCCTGTCAAAAGAGATGATGGACGGCGAAAAGTGGGAAACATTTGTGCTGGATCTTTCCTTCATCGGATGGGCTCTTGTGGCTGGTATTACATGTGGAATTGCAGGTATTTTCTGGGTAAATCCTTATGTGAATATGACAGGAACAGCGCTTTACGAGACATTAAAGCGAAGAGCAACCGTAGATTATTATGATAAAACATTGGGCGGTTATCAAAATATATATGGCAATCCGGGCGCTTATATGGATCAGGCACCGCAGGATTATTATGAAGATGGAAATATAAGAGACTTATAAGGAATATAACAAAAAGGACAGCAGCCGCTGTCCTTTTTGCATGAAGATCTGAGGGAGTTATCTTAACTGAGATTCTTCGTAGTTCTTTACCATTCTACGAACCATCTCGCCACCGATGGAACCTGCTTCCTTAGAAGTCAGATCACCGTTGTAGCCTTCTTTTAAGTTAACACCAAGTTCAGATGCAACCTCTGTTTTGAAACGATCCATAGCTGCCTTAGCTTCTGGAACTTCCATGCTCTTAGATGATTTTGTGTTTGCCATTTTGTTCACCTCCGTGATTATATTTTTTGATCTATTTCCAAGATAAGTGTAAAACACTTACCCTGGAATCTGCTTCGCCGGATCCGTGCTTTTTATCACTTATCTTGATGTTATTATGTTCGGAATGAAAGGAAACTATAATGGTAAGTTCTGTCAGACCAAAAAGTGCATTTTTGCAAAGAAAAAGTGCTGGTAATTGCATGTTACTTGTGCTATAATCCTATAATGACTGTGAGTATGGGAAATTGTTTCTTGGCTCAGTACGAAAAGAATATTGCGTGATACGAATGAGATCACAAGCAAGGAGGAAATAGAAAAAATGAGTTTACAGATGGAAAAATTAGAGCACAACATGGCTAAGATTACAATCGAGGTACCTGTGGAAGAAATGGCAAAAGCTGTTAATGCTGCTTATTTAAAAAATAAGAACCAGATCTCTATTCCGGGCTTCCGTAAAGGAAAAGTGCCGCTTGCTATGGTAGAAAAAATGTATGGCAAGGGTGTATTTTTAGAGGATGCTGCAAATGCTGTTATTCCGGGTGCATATGACAAAGCAGTTAAAGAATGTGAAGAAGAGATCGTATCCACACCAACGATCGACGTGGTACAGTTAGAGCCTGAAAAAGCATTCATCTTTACTGCAGAAGTTGCATTAAAGCCGGAAGTTGAGCTTGGTAAATACAAAGGTGTCAAGATCGACAAAATCGAAACAGAAGTAACAGAGGACGAAGTAAATGAAGCAATCGACCGTGAAAGAAAGAACAATGCACGTGAGATTACAGTAGAAGACCGTCCGATTCAGGATGGCGATAAGGCTACGATCGACTTTGAAGGATTTGTGGATGGTGTTGCATTTGAAGGTGGTAAGGGAACAAATTACGATCTGGTGATCGGCTCTCATTCCTTTATCGATAATTTTGAAGAACAGCTCATCGGTAAGAACATCGGCGATGAAGTAGAAGTAAATGTTACTTTCCCTGAAAGCTATCAGGCAGAAGAACTTGCTGGAAAGCCGGCCGTATTCAAAGTAAAAGTAAACGGTATCAAAGTAGACGAGCTGCCTGAGCTGGATGATGAATTCGCATCAGAAGTTTCTGAGTATGAAACAGTAGCTGAGTACAAGGACAGCGTTAAGAAAGGACTTGCAGAGACAAAAGAAAAGAATGCAAAGGATGCAAAAGAAAAAGCAGCGATTGATGCAGTCATCGCTGATGCAAAGATGGATATTCCGGAAGCAATGATCAAGACAACACAGAGACAGATGATGGATGAGTTCGCACAGCGTATATCCGGTCAGGGATTATCATTCGAGCAGTATCTGCAGTTCACAGGCATGACAGAAGAGCAGATGCTTGAGCAGATCAGACCACAGGCTGAGCTCCGTATCAAGTCAAGACTTGTCTTAGAAGCAATTGTAGCAGCAGAAAAAATCGAGGCGACTGAAGAAGATTTCGAACAGGAAATCGCAAAGATGGCTGAGATGTACCAGATGGAAGCTGATAAGGCAAAAGAGCTGATCGGTGAAGCCGGTAAGGCAGAGATCATGAAAGATCTTGCAGTTACAAAGGCAGCAGAGTTCGTAAGAGACAATGCAAAGGAAAGCAAAAGCAAATAAGAAATAAGACGTGTTTTATATAAGTAAGGAGGAATTACCATGAGTTTAGTACCTTATGTCATTGAACAAACAAGCCGTGGGGAACGTTCCTATGATATTTATTCAAGACTGTTAAAAGAAAGAATTATCTTTTTGGGCGAAGAAGTGAATGATACTTCTGCCAGCATCGTAGTAGCACAGCTTCTGTTCTTAGAGGCTGAGGATCCGGAAAAAGATATCCAGATCTATATCAACAGCCCGGGCGGTTCCGTAACCGCCGGTATGGCAATTTATGATACGATGCAATATGTAAAGTGTGATGTTTCCACTATTTGTATCGGTATGGCTGCAAGTATGGGTGCATTCCTGCTCGCAGGCGGTACAAAAGGAAAACGTATGGCACTTCCGAACGCTGAGATCATGATTCATCAGCCTTCAGGCGGATCTCAGGGACAGGCTACAGAAATCGAGATCGCAGCAAAGCATATTCTGCGTACCAAGGAAAAGCTGAATAAGATTCTTGCTGCCAACACCGGACGGGATTACGAAGTGATCGCTGCCGATACAGAAAGAGATAACTGGAAGACTGCACAGGAAGCGCTGGAATATGGTCTGATCGATAAAGTTATCGAAAACAGAACGGAAATTTAAAATGTAGGAGCGTAAAAATGGCAGGAAAAAGTTCTGATACAAAAGTCAGATGTTCTTTTTGCAATAAGACACAGGATCAGGTGCGTAAAATGATCGCAGGCCCGACAGGCGTCTATATCTGTGATGAATGTGTGGATCTGTGTGCGGATATTATTGAAGAAGAGTATGAAGAGGAAGAATCCACCAATGCAGTGGATATTAACCTGCTCAAGCCGGTAGAGATTAAAGAGTTTCTGGATGATTATGTGATAGGGCAGGAGGAAGCCAAGAAGGTACTGTCTGTGGCTGTTTATAATCATTATAAGCGTGTGACCGCAGATAAGGATCTGGATGATGTGGAGCTGCAGAAGAGCAATATCATCATGATCGGACCAACAGGCAGCGGTAAGACGTTTTTGGCGCAGACACTTGCAAAGATCATTAATGTACCGTTTGCGATCGCGGATGCGACGACACTGACGGAAGCCGGTTATGTCGGAGAAGATGTGGAAAATATCCTGCTGAAGCTGATCCAGGCGGCAGATTATGATGTAGAACGTGCACAGTACGGTATCATCTATATTGATGAGATCGATAAGATCACAAAGAAGAGCGAAAATGTTTCAATCACCAGAGATGTATCGGGCGAAGGTGTACAGCAGGCACTTCTGAAGATCATTGAAGGTACGGTTGCATCAGTTCCGCCACAGGGGGGCAGAAAGCATCCACATCAGGAACTGATCCAGATTGACACAACCAATATTTTATTTATTTGTTCCGGTGCGTTTGACGGACTGGAAAAGATCATTGAAAACAGACTGGACAGAAAGTCCATTGGCTTTAATGCAGAGATCGGAGAAAACGTGATCCGCGACATCAGCGATATGCTGAAGGAAGTAACACCGCAGGATCTTGTGAAATTTGGTCTGATTCCTGAATTTGTCGGACGAGTTCCGATCACGGTATCTTTGGAAGGACTGGATGAAGAAGCACTGAAGAAGATATTGACAGAGCCAAAGAGCGCGCTTGTAAAGCAGTATAAGAAGCTCTTTGAAATGGATGGCGTAGATCTTGAATTTGAGCCGGATGCGGTCACAGAGATCGCAAAGCAGGCAATGGAGAGAAAGACCGGAGCCAGAGGTCTGAGATCGATCATTGAAAAGATCATGATGGATATTATGTATGAGATCCCATCGGATGATACGATACAAAAATGTACTATTACAAAACAGGTAGTGCTGGGAGAGAGTAAACCGATCGTAGAGCATCGGGAATCGGATTCCGCAAAGAAATTAAGAGCATAAGGACGTCGCCCTGCCAGCAGGGCGGCGTTTTGCCATAAGAAAGAGAAAAATATGGAACAGATACAGAAGAAATTACCAGTGATCCCCCTGCGGGATGTCTGCGTTCTGCCCGATAATGTGATACACTTTGATATCAGCAGGAAAGCGTCTGCCATAGCGCTGGAGCTGGCAATGAGCATGGAGCAGGAAATCTTTCTGGTCATGCAGAAAGATCCGCAGATAAAGGAGCCTGCAAGAGAGGATCTGTATGAAGTCGGTACACTTGCAAAGATCAGACAGCTTATTAAAATGCCGGGGAAAATCATACGGGTATTGGTAGAGGGTGTTTGCAGAGGGCAGATAGAAGAAATAGAAGAGACAGACTGCATGTGGGCAGTCTTTACGATACAGAAAGCAGATATAGAGGCGGACGCAGAACCGGATGCGGCGACGCGGGAAGCAATGCGGCGTCAGCTGTCAGAAGCCTATACGAAGCTGCAGAGCATGCAGGACAAAGGCAACGGCGTGATCCGGCATTTGGAGGAAGTGAAAGATTTCTCTCATTTTATGGATCAGCTTGCCATGAATCTGCAAGTTTCTCCTGCAAAAAAACAGCAGGTACTTGCATGTATATCCCTGCAGGACAGATATACCTATATCGAAACATTGTTGCAGGAAGAGATCCAGGTCATGGAGATCCGCAATGAACTGAATAAGGAAGTCAAGAAAAGGGTAGAGAAAAACCAGAGAGAATATGTGCTCAGAGAGCAGATGCATTACATCCGCAAAGAGCTGGGAGAGGAAGATACCGAGTCAGATGCGGAAGCATTCCACAAAAAGCTGAAAAAGCTGCAGGCAGATGATACGGTAAAAGAACGGATCAAAAAAGAGATCGCCAGATACGAGAGGATCAGCATGAGTTCTTCGGAAAGTGCTGTAGAACGCGGTTATATCGAAACGCTTCTGGAGATGCCATGGGACAAGTGCTCGGAAGATAATACAGACATTGAGAAAGCAGAAAAGATCCTGCAGGCAGACCATTACGGGCTTACAGATGTCAAAGAGAGGATTTTGGAATATCTGGCAGTCAGGCAGCTTGCTGAAAAAGGAAACAGCCCTATTTTATGTCTGGTCGGACCGCCTGGTATCGGTAAAACGAGTATTGCGCGCAGTATGGCACGCGCCATGCACAAAGAATATGTCAGGATCTGTCTGGGCGGTGTCAGGGATGAAGCAGAGATCCGTGGACACAGAAAGACGTATGTAGGTGCAATGCCCGGACGGATCGTTACGGCGATCAAGCAGGCAGGTGTGAAAAATCCATTGATCCTGCTGGATGAGATTGATAAGATGAGCCGGGATTATAAAGGAGACACTGCTTCCGCAATGCTGGAAGTGCTTGACAGTGAACAGAATGAGCATTTTCAGGATCATTATCTGGAACTGCCGATCGATCTGTCGGAGGTTACTTTTATCGCGACGGCAAATGACCTGCAGGACATTGATGCGCCGCTGCGTGATCGTATGGAGATCATAGAAATCGGTGGCTATACGACAAACGAGAAGCTGCATATTGCAAAAGAACACCTCGTAAAGAAGCAGCTTTCCCAACACGGTCTTCTGGCAAAACAGCTTTCGTTCAGCGATAAAGCACTGGAGAAACTGATCCTTGCCTATACAAGAGAGGCGGGCGTCAGGGAGCTGGAGCGTAAGATCGGGAAGATCTGCAGAAAGGTGGCAGCGCAGCTTTTGAAAAAGGAAACAAAGGCTGTCCGCATTACCATTCATAATCTGTCCGAATATCTGGGAAAAGAAAAGTTCCAGCCCGAGAAGCGGGCGAAAAAAGCGGATGTCGGTATTGTACGCGGTCTGGCATGGACAAGCGTCGGCGGTGTGACACTGGAGATTGAAGTCAACGAAATGCCCGGAAAAGGCGAGATCAAACTGACCGGACAACTGGGAGATGTGATGAAGGAATCTGCAATGACAGGCATTTCTTATATCCGTTCTGTCAGCAGGAAGTATGATATCCCGGATGATTATTTTGAAACGCATGATCTGCATATCCATATCCCGGAGGGCGCAGTGCCAAAGGATGGGCCAAGTGCAGGTATCACGATGGCGGCAGCGGTCTTATCTGCGATCACACACCGGAAGATCCGTGCTAATCTTGCCATGACAGGAGAGATCACATTGCGCGGTCGTGTATTACCGATCGGCGGTTTGAAAGAAAAGCTGCTTGCAGCCAAAAATGCAGGTATTGAAAACGTATTAATACCAGTAGATAATGTAAAAGATCTGGAAGAAATAGAACAAGAAATTAAAACAGGACTTAATATTGCACCTGTTACTAATATGGAAGAGGTGCTGCAGCACTCGTTCCAGAAAGGGAGCAAAGATGATTATTAAAAATGTGGCACTGGAGACAGTGTGTGGCATTACAAGTACATTACCGAAAAATACACTCCCGGAGATTGCATTTGCCGGAAAGAGTAATGTGGGAAAATCTTCGCTGATCAACGGGCTGATGAACCGCAAATCTTTGGCAAGGACTTCTGCACAGCCTGGTAAGACGCAGACGATCAATTACTACAACATCAATCAGGAACTGTATTTTGTGGATCTGCCGGGTTATGGCTATGCGAATGCTTCTGTGGAGGTAAAAGCTAAATGGGGCAAGATGATCGAGCGCTATCTGCAAAAATCCGAAATGCTCAAAGAAGTATTTCTGCTGATCGATATCCGGCATAAACCGGGTGCAAATGATGTGCAGATGTATGACTGGATCTTACATAACGGATTCAGACCGATCATCATTGCTACAAAGCTGGATAAGATCAATCGTTCTCAGGTGCAGAAGCAGATCAGGCTGATCAAAGAAACACTAAAGGTTGAGCCGGGAACACTGGTATTTCCTTATTCTGCCCAGACGAAGCAGGGCAGAGACGAATTGTATGACTTTATTGATAAAGTAGTTCTGGATAAGAAAGAGTGATGAATAATGGATTCTGTAAAACACTACCTGAAAATTTTTCTGAATTTGGTGCTCGCGGCTCTGGCAATCATATTGGCCGTTATTTTATTACCACGGCTGATCGTATTTTTTATGCCTTTTGTCGTTGGCTGGATCATTGCGCTCCTTGCCAATCCGCTTGTACAGCTTCTGGAAAAGCATCTGAAGATCAAACGAAAAGCCGGTTCCGCCTTTATTATTGCAGTAGTTATCGGCGGTGTGGCATTTCTGCTCTACCTTGCTGCTGACTTTCTGGCACAGCAGGTGATCGGATTTATCGGAAATCTGCCTTCTATGTGGGAAGCAATCGAGGCGGATCTGACACATGTTGGTGGTAGATTCCAGGTACTATACCGGCGTATGCCGCTAGATTCCAGACAACAGATCGACAGTGTGATCGAAAGCGTAAAATCTTATATGGGAAATCTGCTTGGAAATCTGAGTTCTCCAACAGTTAAAGTGGTCAGCAGGGTTGCAATGAATGTGCCAAGTATACTGATGTCTATCCTGATGGGATTGCTATCTGCTTACTTTTTTGTTGCGGAAAAGTTTCAGATCAATGCATTTTTACAGAAATGCGTACCACAGCCGGTCAAGAAGCAGTGGCAGATCGTAAAAAATACGATGACAAAGGCTTTTGGCGGCTATTTTCTGGCACAGCTGAAAATTGAAATATGGATGTATCTGCTGCTGGTGGTCGGTCTGGTGATTACCGGAACAAAATATGCGGTATTGGTGGCACTGGGAATTGCGGTATTAGATTTTCTGCCGGTTTTTGGCACAGGAACAGTACTTGTGCCATGGGCAATCATTAAAATACTGAACGGAAATTATACAACAGCGATCATTCTTCTGGTACTGTGGGGCGGTGGACAGCTGCTCCGACAGATGATCCAGCCGAGGATTGTGGGAGATTCTCTGGGTCTATCCACTTTGCCGACATTGATCCTTTTATTTATCGGTTGGCGCCTTTCCGGTGTTGGCGGTATGATTCTGGCAGTTCCGGTCGGACTTGTGCTGTATAATCTGTATAAATCAGGTCTTTTTGATACGACGATCGACAGCATCAAAATACTGGCAAGAGATCTGAGTGCATTTTGTAAGTATACAAAACAGGATTATGTGCATTATAAGAAGTATGAAAAACCGGAGAAAAAAACGGACGGGGATTGCAAAAAAGAGTAAGTTAAGGTATACTGAAGGTGACTTTTCGAAAGGAAGGATTCAGCATGGGAATTGGCGCGATCATGGCATATCAGCCATATATTTACAATACCAATACAGTCAGTGCGAAAAGCCTTGAAAAGATACAGGGTGTAAATAATGACGTATCGACTGATCATATCGAAAAGAAATCCCCTTATGTTGCAGATGTGGAGAATTCTCTTTCCTATGGAGAGACTTCTGATTTTGCCAGTGTTTTAGATGAACAGATGCATATGGGTATGCAGAATGCAATGCGCTTATTTGGAAGTGATTCTGTATATGCAGCAAATGTAACGGATTAAGGGAAGTTCAATGTATGCATAGAAACTCATGGATATACGATCCATGAGTTTTTTTAAACCGCATAATGATAGAAAACAAAAAAGAGGAGAAAACAATGAACATTTTTATCGCAATCGCATTATTGATCGTCGGCTTTGTGATGTTGACCAAAGGAGCAGACTGGTTTGTGGACGGATCTTCCGCACTTGCCTTCCGGCTCGGCATACCGCAGCTTGTGATCGGTCTGACGATCGTTGCCATGGGAACAAGTGCACCGGAGGCGGCTGTCAGTATTACCTCTGCCCTGAAAGGAAATGAAGGAATCACAGTCGGAAATGTCGTGGGAAGTAATATTATGAATATCCTGCTGATCCTTGGTATTGCATCGGTCATTGTGCCATTGGCGGTACAGAAATCAACAAGAATGATAGAAATACCCTATATGATCGCCATTACCGTTTTATTTGGTGTTTTGGGTTACACAGGAGAAATGGTAACAAGAGTGGAAGGCGGCATTTTGTGGATCGCTTTTCTGATCTATCTGGGCTATCTGCTCTGGATGGCAAAGAAAGGTAAGGAGGATAATGAGCCGGATGAAAAGCAGAAAAGCCTGCCTGTGCAGCTTTTGATGATCCTGGCCGGCCTTATATGTATCGTGCTTGGAAGTGATTTTGTAGTCGATGGAGCAACCGAGATCGCAAAGGTGATCGGTATCAGCGACAGGATCATCGGTCTGACGATCGTTGCCTTCGGTACCTCATTGCCTGAGCTTGTGACGTCTATTGCAGCAGCAAGAAGAGGCAATGCGGATATCGCGATCGGCAATATTGTTGGCAGCAATGTTTTTAATATTTTATTTGTAGCGGGTACTTCCGCACTGATCAGTCCGGTCGTATTTGAAAGTAAATTTGTGCTGGATACAGCGGTGGCAACAGCAACAGCCGTTCTGCTTCTTGTCTGTGTCTGCAATAAAGAAGGTAAATTAAAACGCTCAGGCGGCATCATCATGCTGGCTGCGTATGCAGCGTATTTTGTGAAGCTTCTGATCGGCTGACAGGCTGCAGCCTATAAATTAGGCTGCATGCTCTTGCTGATCACAGAGTGAAATGAGAACAGATCAGGACGGTTACGGGATTCAGAGTATTCAAACTGGATCCCGTACTGATTATAACACTTGGATGTCATAACAGCCATACAGTTGTAATCGCCAAGTGTCAGATAATGCTCATCAAATGGCGTGGTGCGCTCTACTGTAACCGTACGCTTGATCGTGGTAAGCTCAATACCGAGCACCTTTGTATAATATTCAAACAGTGATTTCTGCGCAATTTCTTTTGTCAGATCTTTGATAATATCTTTTCTTAACAGGTTTGTATCTACCATTTTCGCAATATCATCCAGATAACGTACCCTCTGAATAAAATAAACCTCAGTACCAACCGGGAAATCTGTCTTTTGGGAAAGCTTTTCATCCACAATAAGTTCTGTAAAGGTAATGACCTTTGTCCTGACATGGTACCCATATTTGGTAACTGTTGTTGTCAGACCTTCCATGCCCATTGCACGAAAATCATACTTTTGCTGTGGCTGTGGGGCTGTTTGTATGACGCGCACGCCTTTTCCGTGACGCGGCTGTACATAGCCCTCCATAACAAGGTAGGAAATGGCGCGGCGTATTGTATTCCGTGAGCAGTCGTATTGCTGCACCAGTGTATTTTCCGGTGGGAGAAATATACCCTCCTTATATTCTTTCCTGTCAATTTTATCTTTCAGATCTTTATAGATCAGTTCGTATTTTGATTTTGGCATAGGTTTTCCTTTCTTTACAGATACTACATATCAGTACCTGCTATAAATTGTACCACAGGTGAAAGAAGGAGACAGAGTAAAGAAGGGACAGCTTCTTTTGAAATTTGATATGGATGTGATCAAGGCACATGGGCTTGAGACGATCACACCGGTTGTATTGACAAATACAGATGATCTGCGATCTGTTTCCCTGGTAAAATCCGGCAAGGTAACAGAAAAAGATGTAATTATCAGTTTTGAGAAATAAGGAGGAAAACAAAATGAAATCATTCAATTACACAATTACAGATGAAGTAGGAATTCATGCACGTCCTGCAGGAACGCTTGCAAAAAAGGTAAAGGAATATGCATCAACAGTTGTGATCGCGAAAGGCGAGAAGAGCGCACAGGCACAGAAGCTGATGGCAGTTATGAGCCTCGGTGTGAAAAAAGGCGAGACTGTTACAGTTACCGTAGAAGGTGATGACGAAGAAACAGCAGCTGCCGATCTGGAAAAATTCTTCCGGGAAAACCTGTAAAATGACTCCTAAATTACTGTTCTTTGACATCGATGGAACACTGCTTGACTACACAGGGAAAATGCCTGCCTCAGCGAAGGAAGCACTGCGGCAGGCACGCCTGACGGGACATCGGCTTGTGATCTGCTCCGGCAGATCGGGGCATCAGCTGTCTGACTGGATGTTTACGGATTTTGACGGCATTATCAACTGTACCGGTGCAAGAGTGATTTTTAAGCAGAATGTGATATATGAGCATTTTGTACCCTGGGAAGATGTCAGAAGAGCAAGGGAGGTGCTGGAGGCGGCAAATGGCGTTCTGGTGGCACAGACAGATGAATGCATAATCCTTTCACAGGAAAGCAGTATACTTGGAGAGGAGCCTGTTATTCTGATGGCTGAGGATATTGCACCATCAGAAACAGTACAGATGGATAAGACAAAATTACTTTCCTTTGTAACGAGACTTGGCTCTGCCAATTCGCATACTGCCATTCTTGCCAGAACAATAGGCATTCCGGCTCTTGTTGGTGTGGATATTGATCAAAAATATGAAGGAAAACTTGCAATCGTTGACGGATATGAGGGAAAATTTATTGTAGATCCGGACAGAGAAGTGCTGGCCGCTTATACAGAAAAAAACAGCAGGATGAGGAAAAGAAAAAGCTTTTGCAGCAGCTTCGCGGAAAAGAGAATGTCACAAAATCCGGGAAAAAGATCAATCTGTATGCCAATATAGGCAGTTATGGTGATCTGGCTGCAGTTATTGAAAATGATGCAGACGGAATCGGTCTGTTCAGGTCAGAATTTCTGTATCTGGAAAACAGTGATTTCCCGACAGAAGAAGAACAGTTTGCTGTTTACAGGAAAGTTGTGGAGACAATGGGTGGCAAGAAAGTGATCATCCGTACACTGGATATCGGGGCTGACAAGCAGATTGATTATTTCGGGCTGGAAAAAGAAGAAAATCCGACACTTCTGCGCTTGATCAGAATGGTGACCGAAAATGGGCATAAGGAGGGCATCTGGACAGGAATCTGCGGCGAGCTTGGAGCAGATACTTCTCTGACAGCAGACTTTATTCACGCGGGAGTGGATGAGCTTTCTGTTTCACCGGGCGCAGTACTATCTGTCAGAAGAGCGATCAGAGAAACAGAATAACCGGCTGAAAGAAAAAATCAGAATACATCTGCCATGAGAGCAGGTTATATGGTATCATAAACTATATCCTTGGAAACGAGGATATAGTTTTCTGTATTTATAGGAAATTTCGATGAAATTTTTTGTGTGGACACGAAAGGAGAAGGATATGAGAACTTTTGAAGGGTATCAGAAAGGGATGAATTTAGGAGGCTGGATCTCACAGTGCAGAGTGTATGAAACACAGCATTATGACAGCTTCATCAAGGAGGAGGATATCAAGGAGATCGCGTCCTGGGGCGTGGATCACATCAGACTTCCACTTGATTATAATGTGATCGAAGAGGAAGATGGCACACCGATCGAGGAGAATTACAAGTATATAGACAATTGTATCGAGTGGTGTGGCAAATACAACCTGAATCTGATCCTGGATCTGCATAAGACAGCAGGCTATGTATTCGATGATATAGAAGGCAGTGAAGGCTTTTTTGACAATGACAAGCTGAAAGACCGCTTTATTGCATTATGGGACAAGCTGGCTGCAAAATACGCAAAATACAGCGACAGGATGGCATTTGAGCTGTTGAATGAGATCGTGGATCCGGGCGTGGCGCTGAAATGGAATGCACTGGCAAAACGCGCCATGGAGACGATCCGTAAGTATAGCAAGGATGCTTATATTCTGGTAGGCGGTATCAATTATAACAGTGTGCTTTCCGTTCCGCAGCTTGATCCGCCGATGGATGATAAGATCGTATATAATTTCCACTGCTATGATCCGCAGCTTTTCACACACCAGTCCGCATACTGGCAGGATTTTATGCCAAAGGGCTTCCATACGGAGTATCCGATGACGGTGGCAGAGTATGAAAAAGCAGTAAAGGATAATCATATGCCGGATCATACAACAGAGATCTTCAGACGGGCAGGCGTTGCAGACATGGGAATCGGCTTTTTTGACGCAATTTTCGCTCCGGCGATCGAATATGCCAAAAAGATGAATGCACCGCTGTATTGCGGCGAATACGGCGTGATAGACCAGGCTCCGGCCGACGGTACGGTAAACTGGTACAAGGATATCCATGCAGCCTTTGAAAAGCATGGCATCGGACGTGCAGCATGGACTTATAAAGAAATGGATTTCGGCCTGACACAGGAGCATGTGGCTTCCGTTAAGGAGGAACTGATCAAACTGCTGTAGTATGGTTTGCACACAAGCCATATAAGATACGTATGAAATATAAAGAGCTGGACAGCCTGAATAACGATTACAGGCGTAAATACAAGAATTATCCGATCCATCATATGCAGGAACGAATCAAAAAGAAGGAAAGTATCGAAGAAAAGCTGTGCAGAAAGGGCTACAGGAGCCTGCATATCATCGTAGGAATTCCGGTTTATCATATCGATGGCATGGATTATTATCCGGTAGAAATTCAGATGCGGACGATGGCAATGGATCTCTGGGCAAGCATGGAACATCGGATCTGCTACAAAAACGAGGAGAAGATCGGAAAAGATTCTCCAAAGAAAGAAACTTTTAAAGAATTTGCAAAAGAGTTATACCAGATGGAACAAAAACTGAGTGAGATGAAGTGAGAAACTTTATCTCACTCTTTTCTATTCGTTCGGTGTTTTTAGTCTTCTCCCTGTTCTTATCGGCTTTCTCCCTTTTTCAATTCATAGTTTGTTCTTTTTCGATTATTTTTTCTCTGATCTATGTTTTTTGATCTGTAGTTTGTTTTGAAATTTCAGTTAGTATATCATCTGTAACATAACGTATGGAATAAAATGATTCCTTCTGATTGATTTACATAACATCAATAACATAAGATAAAATAACAATCCTTTTCATTACAATAAAAGAGGCAGTAATACACCATATATTGTTTGGTTTAGTCAAAAAACATACTATATTATGTTGCAACAAAATAACTAGAAAATAGAAGATACAAAACTGATACCTAGGTCATAAAAAATTTGAAAAAATAAAATAGCATTTATTATAATTCAGAAAAGGAGAAAAATTACAGAAAATGATTAGATTGTCAGCAAAATGGTGACTGAAATAGTCAATATAAAATCAGAAAAAATAACACAAATATTTAATTATGTCAGTTTACATAAAGTAATACGAATGATTAAAATAACAACGACAATATTTTAAAATGCGACAAAACTGCATTTCATAACGCCACAATCAGAAAAATGGCATAAATATTATGTATACCTATAAATGACATGTGTATTTCATGAATAAACAGAAGAAAGAGAGAACAGCACAGAAAATACAATATGGAAAATACAGCCGCATGCCGTTGGCACAAAATTAGAAAAGGACAGGGAAAGGTATCAGAAACGAATAAAAAAACGACTGTCATGTATGGTCATAGGTTGAAAAAAGGGATATTTCTTGTATAATGAAAATGATATGTCATTAACATAGGAAAAGATTACAAATGGAGGAGTCATCAAATGGCAGACGTAAGACGGATTTATGTTGAGAAAAAAGATGCTTTTGCAGTCAAAGCGAAGGAGCTGCAGGAGGATTTGAAAAACTATCTGGGGATGACAGGCATCGATAAGGTCAGAGTACTGATCCGCTATGATGTGGAAAATATCTCAGATGAAACCTTTCAGAAAGCTTGTAAGACTGTTTTCAGTGAACCGCCGGTTGATATGCTGTACGAGGAGCAGTTCCCAATGCCGGAAAATGCAAAATGTTTTTCCGTAGAGTTTTTACCGGGACAGTTCGACCAGCGTGCGGATTCCGCGCTGCAGTGTATCCAGTTTTTAAAGGAAGATGAACAGCCGATCATCAAAACTGCTGTTACTTATGTACTGGAGGGTACAGTTTCAGATGAAGATCTGGAAAAGATCAAAGCATATTGTATCAACCCTGTAGATTCCAGAGAGACCGGTATGAAAAAGCCGGAAACACTTGTTTCCGAATATAAAGAGCCGGATGACGTCAAGATTTTTACCGGTTTTCAGGATATGCCGGAGGACGAGCTGAAGAAGTTATATGATTCTCTGGGACTTGCGATGACATTTAAGGATTTCCTTCATATTCAGAATTACTTCAAGAAGGAAGAAAAACGTGATCCGTCCATGACAGAGATCCGTGTACTCGATACGTACTGGTCTGATCATTGCCGTCATACTACTTTCTCTACAGAACTGAAGGATGTAACATTCGAAGACGGTTATTATAAGACTCCGATTGAAAAAACATATAAAGACTATCTGGCTGCCAGAGAAGAAATCTTCAAGGGCAGAGATGATAAGTTTGTCTGCCTGATGGATCTTGCTCTCATGGCAATGCGCAAGCTGAAAAAAGAAGGCAAGCTGGATGACATGGAAAAATCAGATGAGATCAATGCCTGCTCGATTGTTGTTCCGGTAGAGATTGACGGTAAGACAGAAGAATGGCTGATCTTCTTTAAAAATGAAACACATAACCATCCGACAGAGATCGAACCGTTCGGTGGTGCTGCTACCTGTCTTGGTGGTGCGATCCGAGATCCGCTTTCAGGCCGTGGTTATGTATATCAGGCAATGCGTATTACAGGTGCTGCAGATCCGACAGTTCCTGTTACAGAAACTTTAAAAGGAAAACTTTCCCAGAAGAAGCTTGTCAGAGGCGCAGCAAGCGGTTACTCCTCCTATGGTAATCAGATCGGTCTTGCGACAGGCTATGTAAAGGAGATTTATCATCCTGATTATGTGGCAAAGAGAATGGAGATTGGTGCTGTCATGGGTGCTGCTCCGAGAAAGAATGTCATTCGTGAAAATTCCGATCCGGGCGACATCATCATCCTGCTCGGCGGCAGAACCGGACGTGACGGCTGCGGCGGTGCAACAGGTTCATCTAAGGTGCATACAACAACTTCCATCGAAACATGTGGTGCGGAAGTACAGAAAGGTAATGCACCGACAGAACGTAAGATCCAGAGACTGTTCCGCAGAGCCCAGGTCAGCAAGCTGATCAAGAAATGTAATGACTTTGGTGCAGGCGGTGTATCGGTAGCGATCGGTGAGCTGGCAGACGGACTGGTTGTTGATCTTGACAAAGTACCGAAGAAATATGCAGGTCTGGACGGTACAGAGCTTGCCATTTCCGAATCCCAGGAAAGAATGGCAGTTGTCGTAGCACCAGAGGATGTGGATGAATTCTTAGGCTATGCGGCAGAGGAAAATCTGGAGGCTGTCAAAGTTGCAACCGTAACAAAAGAGCCGAGACTGGTGCTGAACTGGAGAGGCAAGAGTATCGTAAATCTTTCCAGAGCATTTCTGGATACAAACGGTGCACATCAGGAAACAAGCGTAAAGGTGGATGTACCGAAGAAAGAAGATAACTATTTAGAAAAGATTGCAATAGATAAAGTAGAAAAGGATCTGGAGCAGAAGGATGTCAAGGCTGCTATGCTGGATACCCTGCATGACCTCAATGTCTGCAGCCAGAAAGGTCTTGTGGAAATGTTTGATGCCTCCATCGGTGCTGGCAGCGTATTTATGCCATACGGTGGACAGTATCAGCTGACAGAAACACAGTCCATGGTAGCGAAGCTTCCGGTTCTGCATGGTAAGACAGATACTGTTACAATGATGAGCTATGGCTTTGATCCATATCTTTCCAGCTGGAGCCCATACCATGGTGCGATTTATGCAGTCCTCGAATCTTTATCCAAGATCGTTGCAACGGGTGGTGATTATAAGAAGGTTCGTTTCACATTCCAGGAATACTTCCGCCGCATGACAGAAGATCCGGAAAGATGGAGCCAGCCGTTTGCAGCACTTTTAGGTGCTTATAATGCACAGATCGGTTTCGGTCTGCCAAGTATCGGTGGAAAGGACAGTATGTCCGGTACATTTAATGATATCGATGTACCTCCGACACTTGTGTCATTTGCAGTAGATACCGCACTGCAACAGGAAATCCTGACACCGGAGCTGAAAAAGACAGGCGACGCGCTTGTATTATTTGAGATTCCGAAGGATGCTTATGATCTGCCGGAATACGATAAGGTAATGGCTTTATATGAGAAGCTGCATGCTCTTGTGGTAGACGGTACTTTGAAGGCTGCTTATACAGTAGACGGGACAGGTGTGATGGCTGCAACAGCCAAGATGGCATTCGGTAATAAGCTGGGTGTAAGCTATGCAGACAGCCTGACAGAAAAAGAGCTATTCGGTAATCAGATCGGTGCGATCGTTGCAGAAGTGGCACAGGAAGATCTTGCAAAGCTTCCGGCTTATAAACTGGTCGGCAGCGTAGCAGAAAGTGGATTTGCTTATAAGGATGCAGTTGTGACAGAAGACGATGCACTGAAGAGCTGGAGCTCCACACTGGAACGTGTCTTCCCGACAAAGGCAGAAAAAGGTACAGATCCGGTTGCTTCTCCTTTATATGAAGCAAAAGAAGTATATGTATGCAAGCATAAAGTAGCAAAACCAACCGTATTCATTCCGGTATTCCCGGGTACAAACTGCGAATACGATTCAGCAAAGGCATTTGAAAGAGCCGGAGCGGATGTCATCACAAAGGTATTTAAAAATATGTCAGCGGAAGACATCAGAGAAAGTGTAGATGCTTTTGAAAAAGCGATCAGTCAGGCACAGATCATCATGTTCCCGGGCGGCTTCTCAGCAGGTGATGAGCCGGACGGAAGCGCGAAATTCTTTGCAACCGCATTCCAGAATGCAAAGATCAAAGAAGCTGTGACAAAGCTGTTGAACGAGCGCGATGGTCTTGCACTTGGTATCTGTAACGGTTTCCAGGCACTGATCAAACTTGGTCTTGTACCATATGGCGAGATCTGTGGACAGAAGGAGGATTCTCCGACACTGACCTACAACACGATCAACCGTCATATCTCCAAGATGGTTTATACAAAGGTTGTTTCCAATAAATCTCCATGGCTTGCACAGGCAGAGGTAGGTAAGACTTATGTATCGCCTGCTTCTCACGGTGAAGGTCGTTTCGTAGCACCGAAGGAATGGATCGACAAGCTGTTTGCAAACGGACAGGTTGCAACACAATATGCGGACTTCAATGGCAATGTTTCCATGGATGAAGAGTGGAACGTCAACGGTTCTTATGCAGCCATCGAAGGTATCACTTCTCCGGATGGCAGATGCTTCGGTAAGATGGCACATGCGGAAAGACGTGACAATGCGGTAGCGATCAACATTTACGGTGAACAGGATCTGAAGATCTTTGAATCCGGTGTAGCTTACTTTAAATAGGAAGCAGAAAACAATAGCAAAACAGCCGTCTCCCTCATATAGTAAATTATGTATAGGGGGAGCGGCTATGAAGAAAAGAATCGTGCTACTGGGAGGAGATCTCAGACAGTATTATATGGCAAAATCTCTTATTCGTAAGGATTTTGCCATTTCTTATTATGGACTGAATTTCCCGCAGGAGGAACAGGGAGCACATCAGTGCAGGGATAAAGATGCTCTGTGGTCTGCCTTGCGGGAAGCGGACGCACTCATATTACCGGATCCGGTCAGCCGGGATGGTATGACTGTCCGGGAAAATATGCTGGAGACACCCGTGCTTCTGGCAGAAGTGCTGCTGCATATGGATGGGCAGCAGCTTTTTGGCGGCAGGTTTCCGGTCAATATGGTGGCGGCTTCGGCAAAAAATAACTGTCGGTTGCATGATTTCGTGCAAAATGAAAGATTACAGATCAAAAATGCAACTCTTATTGCAGAGGCTGCGTTGTTGGAAGCAAAGCTGCTGAGTGATGAAATGCTGCAGGGAAGTAATTGCCTGCTTATAGGCTATACGCTAGAGGCAAGACTGCTTGTGCAGTATCTGAAAGCATTTGGTGCATATGTGACAGTTGTGTCAACGATCGGACGGCGCAGACTGGAAGCAGAGGCATATGGCTGCGTCGGAATGGATGAGGTGCAGTTGTCGGAATCCGGTATAAAATGGAATTATGTGTTTCAGATAACAGGCGAAATAAAACTCGGGCGAAAGCTGCTCAATCTCATGCAGCCTGATACGGTGATCCTGGATTTGTCGGAAAAAGAGGACAGTGTCAATACGGTATACGGGCGGAGCCAGCATCTGACGATCCGAAAATGTACAGATCTGCCCGGCAGATATGCGGCGAAGACAGTCGGAGAAGAATATGCTGATTATGTGGCATCTGTTATTTAATTATATGATATGTAACCGGCTGATATCTTGTTAGAAAATAAAAAGAGAATAGGATAACAAGATAAAAAAGAACAGGACGGATATGAAATCTGCCCTGTTCGTTGTCTTTGCAAAATTTTCTTCTATATGTAATTATTCTGCCGAATCACTTGCAGCATCAGCAGCATTCTCATCAGAAGCTGTGTCACTTGCAGTATCTGTAGTGCTTTCATCAGAAGCTGTGTCGCTTACAGTATCTGTACTATCTGTAGCATCCGTGCTGTCAGTTGCTTCGCTGTTGTTTAAAATATTCATGATATTATTTGCAATATCTTCTGTTGAATTTTCTGAAGTTGTGCTTTGCTCGGACTGCTTCTTTGGTAATACAACATTAGTATAGTAAACCAGATAGCCACATCCGCCAACGATCAGAAGGGCGATCACAATACCGCAGATCCAGCTGATGATGCGTTTTTTCTTGGCTTTCTTTTCCAGTTCTTTTTTATTCTTTTTGGCGTTTTTGTAAGCCTCCATTTTTTTCTGGCTCATGGTAAAATCCTCTTTTCTGTTAGATATAATGGTATTTTATGAAAATCTGTTCTTATTGTAAAGAATAATTGTGAAAAAAATATGATAAATAATGGAAAATAATATTGACAGACAGATAACGAATGCTATAATGAACATATGAACAGATATTCATATGAACATATACTCATACAAAGGAGGGCACTATGAAGAAAATAGAAGGCGATGCTGAAAAATGTGATTGCATTCACGTACATGAGGATATCGTGGAAAAGGTAGAAGAGAAAATGCCGCAGGATGAACAGCTCGCAGATCTGGCTGAGTTCTTCCGCATCTTTGGAGATGCGACCAGGATCCGTATCTTATATGTGCTGATGTGTTCGGAAATGTGTGTCTGCGATATTGCCACACTTCTGGGGATGACACAGTCTGCAATCTCCCATCAGCTCAGGGTGCTGAAGCAGATGGATCTTGTGAAGAACAGAAGAGAGGGCAAAACCGTATTCTATTCTCTGGCAGATGGACATATTAAGACAATCCTGAGTCAGGGAATTGAACATATCAATGAATAATAAAACAAAATCAAATCAAACGGAGGTAAGGAACATGAAAAAAACAGTTATTTTAGAGGATCTGGATTGTGCACACTGCGCAGGTAAAATCGAGGAAGCGGTAAATGAACTGAAAGACGTTGAAAAATGCAGCGTAAACTTCCTGACACAGAAGATGATCATCGATGCAGATGAAGCTGCTATGGATGGCATTTTAAAAGAAGCTAAGAAAATCGTAAAGAAAATTGAGCCGGATGTTACATTTACTGTAAAGTAAATGACAATGGTGAGGCAGAAGCAGTATCAGATATGCAGAGAATATGCAAGTATGTCTGGTAAGTGAGGACGAAGTATGACAAAGAAACTGAAAAAAAGACTCTATAGGATTATAGCGGGCGCGGTATGTTATGCAGCCTGCATGGCATTGGAAAAACTGGTACCTGTCAGTAACAACGTATTACTGATCGCATTTCTGGTCACCTATTTTATTATAGGCGGCGATGTACTGAAAGGCGCAGCACAAAATATCATAAAGGGACAGATCTTTGACGAAAAATTTTTGATGGTGATCGCAACGATCGGTGCATTTTTAAGCAGCCAGTATCCGGAGGCGGTAGCGGTAATGCTGTTTTATCAGATCGGTGAATGGTTCCAGTCATATGCGGTCAATAAGTCCAGAAGATCGATCAAGGATCTGATGGATATCAGACCGGATTATGCAAATGTATATAATGAAGCAGGAGAGCTTGTCAGTGTAGACCCGGATGAAGTCAGCATTGGTACGACTATCGTGGTAAAGCCGGGCGAGAAGATCCCGCTGGATGGAGAAGTCATCAAGGGAGAAACTTCGTTAGATACGATGGCACTGACCGGAGAAAGCCTGCCAAGAGAGATCCATACAGGAGACGAAGTCATTAGTGGCTGTATCAACTTATCCGGTGTGATCGAGGTAAAGACAAGCAAGGAATTCGGGGAATCTACAGTAGCAAAGATTCTGAATCTGGTAGAAAATGCGACCGCAAAGAAAGCAGAAGCAGAAAACTTTATTTCCAAATTTGCAAAATACTATACCCCGATCGTCGTATTTTTAGCTGTTGCACTGGCGATCATCCCATCTATTATCACAGGCGCGTGGGGCAAATGGGTTTATCGTGCCCTTTGTTTCTTGGTTATTTCCTGCCCTTGTGCCCTTGTTATTTCTATTCCGCTCAGCTTCTTCGGTGGTATCGGCGCAGCAAGTAAAGCCGGTATTTTAGTAAAGGGAAGCAACTACTTAGAGGCACTTGCCAATGCAGAGACGATCGTTATGGATAAGACAGGCACATTGACAAAAGGACAGTTTGCTGTGACAAAGATCATGGCAGTGAACGAATCCGAGCAGCGCGTCCTCGCGTACGGTGCGTTCGCTGAGCGTTTATCCACACATCCGATCTCCAAATCCATTATGGCTGCCTACCAGCAGAAGAATGGTGATATGACAATCATGTCATCGAATGAAGCGGTAGAAGAAAAAGCCGGATTCGGTGTGATCGCGCGCAAAGACAGCGGTAAGATCGCGGTCGGTAATGAAAAGCTTATGGCACATGTACTTGGTGCAGAGGCATGGGCTGCCTGCAAGGAAAAATATCTGGCAGGTGAAAAGGCATTATCCGAAGGAACGATCTGTCATGTCGCATACAATGATACATACTGGGGCTTCTTACTGATCGAGGATCAGCTCAAAGAAGATGCAGCAGACTGTGTAACAGAGCTGAAAAAAGCAGGTATGCGGCTTGTTATGCTGACAGGAGACCAGAAGGGTGTTGCAGATAAGGTGGCAGGGCAGCTTGGTATTACAGAGTATTATGCAGAGCTTCTGCCGGGCGATAAAGTAGATCATGTAGAAAAGCTGCTGGCGGAAAAGTCGGAAAAAGGCAGGCTGATCTTTGTCGGAGACGGTATCAATGATGCACCGGTGCTTGCAAGAGCAGATATCGGTATCGCAATGGGCGGTCTCGGCTCCGATGCGGCGATCGAAGCAGCGGACATCGTTATCATGACGGATGAACCGGCTAAGATCACGACAGCAATGCATATTTCCAAGGAAACTCTGAAGATTGTAAAACAGAACATTATCTTTGCAATCGGTGTAAAGGTTCTGGTACTGATTCTGGCAGCGCTTGGTGTAGCTTCCATGTGGTGGGCAGTATTTGCCGATGTCGGTGTTGCATTTATTGCGATTCTGAACGCCATGAGAGCGTTAAAGCTGAAATAAATATAGGAATTTTTCAGACAGAGTATGGCGGCATGAGCTGCTGTACTCTGTTTTATGTTATGGCGACGAGGAAAAAGATAAAATAAAAATTTCAAAAAAATGAAAAATAGATGTTGACAATATGATATTCTGTGTTATAGTTGAAATAGAACAGATACAACGAGGAGGTGTCTAGTATGAATATTCAAAAATTTACACAGAAATCCCTGGAAGCTGTCAATGGTTGTGAAAAGCTTGCTTATGAGTTTGGCAATCAGGAGGTGGATCAGGAGCATCTTCTTTATAGTCTGCTTACAATCGATGACAGCCTGATCTTAAAGCTCATCGAGAAAATGGAGATTAATAAAGAGCACTTTTTAGATAGAAGTAAAGCCGCGATCGAGAAAAAGACAAAGGTCAGTGGCGGACAGATTTATATGAGCAAGGCTTTGAATGAAGTTCTTCTTATGGCAGAGGATGAGGCAAAGGCAATGGGAGACGAATATGTTTCCGTAGAGCATTTGTTCTTATCGCTGTTAAAGCATCCGAATGCTGAGATCAAAAAGCTGTTTGCGGAATACGGACTGACGCGGGAGCGCTTTTTGCAGGCTCTGTCCACAGTACGTGGCAACCAGCGTGTGACAAGCGATAACCCGGAAGCTACCTATGATACACTGGAAAAATACGGACAGGATCTGGTAGAGCGTGCAAGATCGCAGAAGCTTGATCCGGTCATTGGACGTGATAACGAGATCCGTAATGTGATCCGTATTTTGTCCCGTAAGACGAAAAACAATCCGGTACTGATCGGTGAACCGGGTGTCGGTAAAACGGCGGTTGTAGAAGGTCTGGCACAGCGTATCGTCAGAGGCGATGTACCGCAGACCTTAAAGGATAAAAAGATCTTTGCGTTGGATATGGGCGCACTTGTTGCAGGTGCCAAATATCGTGGTGAGTTTGAAGAGCGTCTGAAAGCTGTGCTGGAGGATGTCAGAAAGAGCGAGGGACAGATCATTCTGTTTATTGATGAGCTGCATACGATCGTCGGTGCAGGCAAGACAGACGGTGCACTTGATGCCGGCAATATGTTAAAGCCGATGCTGGCGCGTGGTGAGCTGCATTGTATCGGTGCGACGACACTGGATGAATACAGACAGTATATTGAGAAGGATGCAGCACTGGAACGTCGTTTCCAGACCGTTATGGTCGAAGAGCCTACGGTGGAAGATACGATATCCATCCTGCGTGGTTTAAAAGAGCGTTATGAAGTATTTCATGGTGTGAAGATCATGGATAACGCACTTGTCAGTGCGGCAGTTTTATCGAACCGTTATATTACGGACAGATTTTTGCCGGATAAAGCGATCGACCTTGTTGATGAGGCATGTGCCCTGATCAAGACAGAGCTGGATTCCATGCCGACCGAGCTGGATGAAATGCGCCGTAAAGTGATGCAGATGGAGATTGAGGAAGCTGCGCTGAAGAAGGAAGATGACAGTCTTTCCAAAGAACGACTTGCCAACCTGCAGAAGGAACTGGCAGAACTGAAAGAGAAATTTAACAGCCAGAAAGCAACCTGGGAAAACGAAAAGAATTCCGTACAGAGGCTGCAGAAAATGCGTGAGGAGATCGAGTCTGTCAACAACGAGATCCAGATCGCACAACGGGAAGGCAATCTGGAGAAAGCCGCAGAGCTTTCCTATGGCAAACTGCCAAATCTGAAGAAGCAGCTTGAAATAGAAGAGGAAAAGGTAAAATCAGAGGATCTTTCTCTTGTGCATGAAAATGTCAATGAGGAAGAAATCGCAAAGATCGTATCCCGCTGGACAGGCATTCCGGTTGCAAAGCTGACGGAAGGAGAACGGAATAAGACACTGCATCTGGATGACGAGCTTCATAAGAGAGTCATCGGACAGGATGAAGGTGTGACAAAGGTGTCAGAAGCTATTATCCGTTCCAAAGCAGGCATCAAGGATCCGACAAAGCCGATCGGTTCGTTCCTGTTCTTAGGACCTACCGGTGTTGGTAAGACGGAGCTTGCAAAAGCGCTTGCTGCCAGCCTGTTTGATAATGAGAATAATATGGTGCGTATCGATATGAGTGAGTACATGGAGAAATACTCTGTGTCACGTCTGATCGGAGCACCTCCCGGATATGTCGGTTATGAGGAAGGTGGTCAGCTGACAGAAGCAGTCCGCCGCAGACCGTACAGCGTTGTTTTGTTTGATGAGATCGAGAAGGCGCATCCGGATGTATTTAATGTGCTTTTGCAGGTACTGGATGATGGCCGTATCACAGATTCACAGGGCAGAACGGTAGATTTCAAAAATACCATTCTGATCATGACATCCAATATCGGTGCATCCTATCTGCTGGATGGCATCAATGAGGATGGCACGATCAAGCCGGAGGCAGAAGCAGCAGTCATGAATGACCTGCGTAATCATTTCAGACCGGAATTTTTAAACCGTCTGGATGAGACGATCCTGTTTAAACCGCTGACAAAGAGCAACATCAGTGGCATCATCAATCTGCTCGTAGATGATCTGAACAAACGGCTTGCTGATAAGGAGATTTCTATCAGGCTGACAGATGCAGCCAAGCAGCATATTGTGGAAAACGGATATGATCCTGTTTACGGTGCAAGACCGCTCAAGCGTTATATGCAGAAATATGTGGAAACACTGTCTGCAAAGCTGATTCTGGAGGATAAAGTAAAGCCGAAGGACACGATCGTGATCGATGAAAAAGACGGCGAGCTGACAGCTTATTGCGAGAGCTTTGCCTGAGCAAAAAAACGGGAAGAAAATCGTTTGATTATCTTTTAAAATCAATGGTTTCATGGTAATCTATAAGAGAGCCTTAGCTATTTATGCGGAAGCGTTATGGCTAAGGCTCATTTTGTATAATAAAAAAATTTTTTTGTTATACAAAATGAGCCGGAAGATGAACAGGGGTGAGACGATGATACCAAAAGATCCGGTTATGCTGCTGAGCTTTGTGAATCTGAAGCTGCGTGATTATTACAGCAGTCTGGACGATATGTGTGACGGACTGGATGTCAGCAAGCAGGAGATTACAGAAAAGCTGGCGCAGATCGATTATCATTATGACGCAGGCAGAAATCAGTTCTGTTAAAGTGAAATGGGTTTGATGTATAGGGTGAGTTATGGGAGAGAAAAAAATGCAGATGGTAGTGAAAAACGGAGGAACGTTTTCTCTGAATGCAGGGGAAAGCGTTCTTTCTGTGCTGAAAAAGAGGAATCTTGCGATATTTTCCAATTGTGGCGGGCATGGAACCTGCGGAAAATGTGCGGTGCGCTTTTTGAAAGGAGCGCCGCTTCCGCTGCCGGCGGACCGGAAACGGTTTTCACCGTCGCAGCTCAGAGAAGGGTATAGGCTGGCATGTCTGGCAAAGCCTGCGCAGGATTGCATCGTGGAAATGGCATTTGAAAAGGAGAAGGAATTTATTCTGACTTCCTCAGCGCTTCCGTCGGATGCACTTTCTTCACAGATGAAGTCACAGGTGCTTCTGCGGGAAGATCCGAAGCAGTATGGAGATACCTTCGTTATTGCAGATCTGGGAACTACGACGATCGTTCTGCAGCTTGTGGAGGCGGAAAGCGGGCGCGTGATCGATACGTATCGGGCACTGAATCCGCAGCGGCAATACGGAAGTGATGTGGTCAGCCGTATGGAACATGCACTTGCCGGAATGGATCATCTGCTGGCTGACTGTGTCCATTATCTGCTGGAGGGCGCAGTGGAAAAGTGGCTGCAGGCAGGATTTTCTCCTTTGTTTGTAGTGCTTGCGGGAAATACAGTCATGGATCATCTGCTGCTGCATATGGATGTGAGCGGGCTTTCCCATGCACCGTTTACACCTGTGACGACCGAGCAGGTTGTCACAGACATTGCAATGCTGAAATGCTACGTGATGCCCGGTATTTCCGCGTTTGTCGGTGGGGATATCATGGCGGGCATGCTTTCCGTACGGGAGCAGATGCGGAAAGAGAAGGCAGAGAAAGCACTTTTGATCGATCTGGGAACAAACGGAGAGATGGCACTGATCGACAAGGATAGGACGGTATGTACGGCGACTGCTGCAGGTCCGGCTTTTGAGGGAGGCGCAAGTGCCAATGTACCGGGAACGGATATGATCGCACTGGTAGCGCGTATGTTATCCTGTGGTATTATTGATGAAACAGGGCTGATCTGCGAGGAATACTTCCATAATGGGGTAACCGTGGATCATGTCTGCATCAGGCAGGAGGATATCCGGGGGCTGCAGATCGCCAAAGCTGCTGTTTATGCAGGTATTCATGTACTGCTTGAAACAGCGGGCTGCAGAATAGAGGAGCTTGAGCGGGTTTATCTCGCAGGCGGTTTTGGATATCTGCTGGACGGAGAAAGTGCGATCCGGATCGGACTATTGCCTGTACAGCTGCGCGGAAAGATCACGGCGGTCGGCAATACAGCGCTTTCCGGTGCTTATGAGTATGGCAGGCTGCTTATGAACGGACGTGCAGAGCAGGAAACGGCCATGATCAAGAAGCAGACAGAAAGTATCAACCTGGCGGAGCAGGATGCTTTCCAGACATGCTATCTGCAGGCAATGTCATTGACGGAAATGGCAGAATAAAGAGAAATACAGAGTTGGAGAAAGGTTATGTTATTTCAGGATTTTTACAAAGGAAGAGCATTTGATGCATATACATATTTTGGTGCACATATAGAGGGAACAGGTGTCTGGTTCCGTGTTTATGCACCGGCGGCAAAAGCTGTTTATGTGATCGGCGATTTTTCAGGCTGGAATAGGATCCGGATGGATCACGGCTACGACGGTGGCGTTTTTACCGCATATGTAGAGGGTGCAAAAGCAGGACAAATGTATAAATATCTGGTGGAAGAACAAAGTGGAGCGGTACGCGAACATTGTGATCCATACGGCTTTGCAATGGAAAAACGCCCGGCATTTGCATCGATCATTACTGATCTGTACAAGTACCGGTTTGCAGATGAGGAATGGATGGCAAAACGGGACAAATGCTATGACAAACCAATGAATATATATGAACTGCATCTGGCATCCTGGAAAAACAAAAAAGCAGTCAGGGAACGCAAAGAGGGAGAAGAAATGTACTTCCCGACGTACGAGGAAATTGCAGGTGAGCTGATCCCATATCTGAAAGAAAACCATTTTAATTATATCGAAATGTTACCGCTTGCAGAGCATCCGGCAGATTGCTCCTGGGGCTATCAGGATACCGGATTTTATGCGCCGACGGCAAGATATGGTGCTCCGGACGGGCTGAAAAAGCTGGTTGACAGCTGCCATAAAAATGACATAGGCGTCATACTTGATTTTGTGCCAATTCATTTTGCAATGGATGATTATGGGCTGAGACGTTTTGACGGAACGGCACTTTATGAATATGATAACAAGGATGTCGGTGAAAGCGAGTGGGGGACATGCAACTTTAATCATTCCCGCGGAGAGGTTGCAAGCTTTTTACAGTCCAATGCCAATTACTGGCTGCAGGAGTTTCATTTTGACGGAATCCGCATGGATGCGATCAGCCGCGCCATTTACTGGATGGGAGACCCGAAGAGAGGGATAAACGACAGAAGTGTCGCATTTATAAAAGAGATGAATGCGGGGCTTCACAGCTTAAACCCGACTGCAATTTTAGTGGCGGAGGATTCAACCAATTTCCTGAAGGTAACAGCACCTGTGGAATATGACGGACTGGGCTTTGATTATAAGTGGGATATGGGATTTATGAATGATACACTGGATTATTTCCGCCTGGAGCCGGTATACAGACCGGCAAATTATGATAAGCTTGCTTTCTCCATGCAGTATTTTTACAATGAATTGTATCTGCTTGCTTTTTCACATGATGAAGTTGTCCATGGAAAAGCAACGATCGTCCAGAAAATGTGGGGCGATTATGAGCAGAAATTCCCGCAGGCAAGAGCCTTATATGCCTATTTTTATACCCATCCGGGCAAGAAACTGAATTTTATGGGCAATGAGATCGGCCAGCTTCGGGAATGGGATGAAAACCGGCAGCAGGACTGGGATATGCTCGGATATCCGATGCACGACAGCTTTTATCACTATTACAGAGAACTTAGCAGGATTTATACCACCTGTCCTGCTTTATATAACGGAGAATACAATCCGAACTGTTTCCGCTGGTTACAGGTGCATGCAGCACAGTTTTCCACCTATGTATATGAAAGACGCGCCGAGGGGCAGTCGGTGATTGTCATGTTAAACTTCTCGGATCAGTACTGGAGCAGTTTTTCTTTTGGATATGACAGGAATGTCACACTGAAAGAACTGATCAACAGTGACTGGGAAGAGTACAGTGGAAAAACAAAACATTCAGATATGAAGGTGCTTGTGCAGGAGCAGGTGTATGATGGAATGCCATATCGCATCAGCACAGATATCGCACCGTTTTCTGCCAGAATATTTTTGGTGAAAAAGGGCTTGTAATTTTCGAACACATGTTTATAATAAGAATATAACTCGAACAAATGTTCTTTATATAAACAGGTGGGAAGATTATGATCGTTTTGGAAGATTTGGAAATTGAAAAGAAGCTGGAGATCTTATCCGATGCGGCGAAATATGATGTGGCTTGTACTTCAAGCGGCGTAGAGCGTAAAGGCAGTCAGGAAGGCATGGGAAATGCGACGCATTGTGGCATCTGTCACAGCTTTGCGGCTGATGGCAGGTGTATTTCTCTATTGAAGGTTCTGATGACCAATGAATGCATCTATGACTGCAAATATTGCATCAACCGCCGCTCTAATGATACAGTCCGTACATCGTTTACGCCGCAGGAGCTTTGCGGGCTGACGATCCAGTTTTATCGGCGCAACTATATCGAGGGGCTCTTTTTGAGCTCGGGGATCAGGCGTTCGCCGGATGAAACGATGGAGCAGATCTACCGGGTTCTTTTTTTGTTGCGCAGGCAGTACCATTTCAACGGCTATATTCATGTGAAGGGCATTCCGGGCGCATCTGCAGAGCTTGTGCAGGCAGTCGGGTATCTGGCAGACCGCATGAGCCTGAATCTCGAGCTGCCGACCGCACAGGGGCTGCAAAAGCTGGCACCGGGCAAGACACGGGAAAAGATCCTGACACCGATGCGTCAGATACAGAATGGTATCAGGGAGCAGAAGCTGCTGTTGACGGATGGCGGCCGGATAGCAAAAAAGCCGGACAATGGCAGCAGTCTGTATCTGCCAGGGGATGGGCAGATATTGCGTGAAAAGAGCAGCTACGGTGTCAGCACAAGCAGTGGAAAGCAGGAGCGTTTTGTGCCGGCGGGACAGAGTACGCAGATGATCGTTGGTGCAACGCAGGAGAATGATTACCAGATTTTGACGATCGCGGAGTCTTTATATCGGAAGTTTGAACTGAAGCGTGTCTTTTACTCTGCTTATGTGGCATTGAATGAAGATAAAGATCTGCCGCAGGTAGGCACAAAGCCTCCTTTGCTCCGTGAGCACCGTCTGTATCAGGCGGATTTTTTACTGCGCTTTTACGGGTTTGCGGCAAAGGAGCTCTTGTCAGAGGAAAAGCCGAATTTTAATGTGTATCTGGATCCGAAGTGTGACTGGGCGATCCGGCATCTGGAATATTTTCCTGTTGAGATCAACCGTGCAGGTTATGAAATGCTGCTCCGCGTTCCGGGGATCGGGGTGAAATCAGCGCAGCGGATCATGCGGGCGCGCAGATCGGCAAAACTGGATTTTGACCAGTTGAAACGGATCGGTGTGGTACTCAAGCGGGCACATTATTTTATTACCTGCAACGGGAAAATGCTCTATCATACAAAGATTGAGGAAGATTATATTACCAGAAGGATCTTGGAGCTCGATCATGCCAAAAACTGGCAGATGGACTATCAGATGACTTATCGGCAGCTTTCTCTTTTCGATGACCGGAAGGAGGGGGTGACGGGATGATCACTTATCTTTGTGAGGATACGCCGGAAGGCATTTTTACGGCGGTCTATGATGCATGGGCGGCAAAGATCCCGGATGACAGGCTTCATCTGATGACGGAGCAGGAAATGAATTTCAGTCTGTTTACGGAATACCGGCAGGTGGAGACGGATCAGGAAAAAGCAGTCAAGGTGGCACGTTCCATCCGGCAGAAGATCGCAAATGAGGCATATATACAGGTGTATTATGCATCCTTGTCAAACGAAGAAGACAAGGTGGATGCAATCTACCATTTTTTAAAACAGGGATTCCGGTATGGAGCGCGCGTTCTGGATATGCATGGTCTTGTGCAGGTATGCAGAGTATATGAGCTGTATCGGTCGGTAAGCAATGAAAATCAGAAATACAGAGGCTTTGTAAGGTTTGCGGAGATTGGCAGGCAGGGGCGTAAGATACTGCTTGCCAGGATCCGCCCGAAGAATCAGCTTCTGCCGCTTTTGGGACAACATTTCGCAGACCGGTTTGGGCAGGAAAATTTTGCGATCATAGATGATGAAAGGGCAATGGGATATTTTCATGGAGAGACGGCCTTTCTCTCCAAGGTGGATATGGCGCAGATAGACAGACTGTGGCAGGGGCAGCGTGATACGTCGTATGAGGAACTGTTTCAGACGTTCTTTCGCAGCATTGCCATCAAGGAGCGGGAAAACTATGTCTGCCAGAGGACGATGTGCCCAATCCGCTACAGGGATTATATGGTGGAGTTTTCCGGGGGAAAGGCAGATGAGGAAACACAGATGGCTGGCGGCAGGTTACAGATTGTGGAAAACAGAACAGAATCAATGGGGACAGGCACAAAACAGATGGGGAGTCATAAGATACAGAGAGAACACAAAGCATAGAGAAGCCTGCTATGGGAAAAAACACAAAATGGAAAAATTATTTCTGGGCAGGTACTCTGGCAGCAGCATTACTTGTCTGTCGGCTCGCACTCTGGCGTCTGCCCGAAAGAACTGTCGCATGGGCAGAAGATACGGTGCCAAAGCGCGTGGCACTTACTTTTGACGACGGTCCTTATCCGAATCTGACGAGACAGCTTTTGGACGGACTGCGGGAACGCGGCGTAAAAGCCAGTTTTTTTGTGGTGGGTGAAAATGCAAAGGCTTATCCGGATGTGATCGAAATGATGTATGAGGACGGACATCTGATCGGGAATCATACCTATCACCATGTACAACTGACTGAGGTCGGAGAAGAGAAGTTTAAAGAAGAGATCCGTATGACAAATGCGGTGCTTTCTGAGATCACCGGAGAGACACCGGCCTTTATCAGACCGCCGTACGGGAGCTGGAATAAAAAGTACGAGGAAGAATTAAATCTTTTTCCTGTTTTGTGGACGGTGGATCCGCTTGACTGGTGCTGTAACAGCAGTCAATGTGTTTATCAAAGAGTAGTGACGACTGTGAAGGAAAATGATATTATATTATTGCATGACTGCTATGAGACATCTGTGACTGCTGCACTTTCAATCGTAGACAGCCTGCAGGCACAGGGCTATGAATTTGTCACAGTAGACGAACTGCTGCTGGAGTAGTGCCGTGAAAATAAATATCATAGCAGGTCATATGATCATTGCACGGAATACGAGCCGGAGTATCAGAGCAGGCAAAACAGAAAGAAGGCATAAAATGGATTTGTTTGAATATATGAGACAGAACACAATGGAAAAGGAGTCACCGCTGGCAGCGCGTATGCGACCGACGACATTGTCGGAAATTGTGGGACAGCGTCATATCTTGGGAGAAGACAAGCTGTTATATCGTGCGATCAAGGCGGACAAGCTCAGTTCCCTGATCTTTTACGGACCGCCGGGAACAGGTAAGACAACGATTGCCAAAGTGATCGCCAATACGACAAGTGCGGACTTTACACAGATCAACGCAACTGTGGCAGGCAAAAAGGATATGGAGGATGTTGTTGCAAAGGCGAAGGATACAATGGGGATGTATCAGAAAAAGACGATCCTTTTTATTGATGAGATCCACCGTTTTAACAAAGGACAGCAGGATTATCTACTTCCGTTTGTGGAGGACGGAACGATCATTCTGATCGGTGCGACAACGGAAAATCCATATTTTGAGGTAAATGGAGCTTTGCTGTCGCGTTCTATCATTTTTGAACTGAAGCCGTTGGAGCAGGAGGATATCAAGGATCTGATCATGCGGGCACTTACAGATGAAAAAAAGGGGCTTGGCAGCTATGGGGCGGAGATGGATGCGGACGCACTGGAATTTTTGGCGGATATGGCAGGCGGTGATGCAAGACATGCACTGAATGCGATCGAGATCGGTGTTCTGACGACGCAGCGCAGCGAGGACGGAAAGATCCATATTACATTGCCGGTTGCTTCCGAATGTATCCAGAAGCGTGTTGTGAAATATGACAAGACAGGAGATAATCATTACGATACGATATCTGCGTTTATCAAGAGTATGCGCGGTTCAGATCCGGATGCAGCAGTTTATTATCTGGCAAAGATGCTGTATGCGGGAGAAAGCGTTACGTTTATAGCGCGCCGTATGATGATTTGTGCGGCGGAAGATGTGGGAATGGCGGATCCGAATGCCATTCAGGTTGCAACCAGTGCAGCACTTGCGGTAGAACGTGTCGGTATGCCTGAAGCGCAGATCATCTTATCGGAAGCAGTGATCTATATTGCGACCGCACCAAAGAGCAACAGTGCCAACAATGCAATTGCTGCAGCTATGGATTGTGTCAGAAAGACCGGAAATCTGAAAGTGCCGACGCATCTGCAGGATTCCCATTATAAGGGAGCTGCAAAGCTGGGACATGGGCTGGGTTATCAGTATGCACATGATTTTGATAAGCATTATGTACAGCAGCAATATCTGCCGGATGAACTGACAGATTCTGTTTTTTATGAACCGTCAACAATGGGCTATGAAAGTAAAGTACAGGAGCATATGAAATGGTTAAAAGAAGAAAAGTAGACCGGCGGATGGTCGTTATTTCGCTGGATGCAGTCGGAGCGAGAGATCTTGCTTATTTAAAAACATTACCGAATTTTCAGAAGCTGCGTGCACAGAGCGGGTATTGTGACCATGTGGAAAGTGTCTATCCATCCATTACGTATCCGGCGCATACGTCGATCGTGACAGGGAAAAAACCGCTGCATCATGGTGTTGTCAACAATCTGCAGCTGCAGCCCGGCAGAAAGAGCCCGGACTGGATGTGGCAGAAGCATTTTATCCATGGGAAGACTTTATATGAAGCTGCGGCAGAAAAAGGATACGTCACAGCATCTATCCTATGGCCGGTGACAGGGAAAAGCGGGATCCGGTATTGCGTACCGGAAATATTTGCCAATCACTGGTGGCAGAGCCAGGTCATGGTATCGGCAACAAATGGACCGGTGCTGTATCAGATCGAGCTGCTAAAGAAGTTCGGACATCTGATGGATGGTATCAAACAGCCACAGCTTGATAACTTTGTTTATGCAGCAGCAGATTATACGATCCGCAAATATGATCCGCAACTGTTTCTGATCCATCTGACGGATGTAGATACCAACAGACATTTGTACGGACTGGATGCACCACAGATCAAGGAAGCATTGGATCGTCACGATGAAAGACTGGGTGGCATTTGCCGGGCACTTGCTGAAACAGGAGACATGGAGAAAACGACAATCGTTGTGCTCGGAGATCATTGCCAGATGGATACCCATACAGTATTATATCCGAATTATTATCTGAAAAAAGCGGGGCTGATCCGGGCGACAGCAGACGGAAAGATCAAAGACTATGATTTTATCGCGCAGCACTGTGACGGCAGTTGTTATATTTATGCCGGAAAGAAACTGAAAAAACAAATGACAATCATGTCGGCAGAGGAAAAGGAAGCAGTGATGAAGCATCTGAGAAGCTGCCTGCAGAAAATACCGCATCTGCATGAGATATTTTCCAGAAAGCATGCAGCTGCTCTGGGGGCGGACGGTGACTGCATCTGTATGTTAGAAGCAGAGCCGGGATATTACTTCCAGAATGGCATGGAAAAACCACAGGAAGACGTCGGTCAGATGCAGGGGGAACGAATGCTGGCAACCCATGGGTATCTGCCGGCATTACCGGAATATGAAACCTTCTTTATGATGAGCGGATATGGTGTCAGTCAGGGAGAAATTCCTAAAATGTATTTATGGGATGAAGGACCGACACTTGCGTCAGTTCTTGGTGTAGACCTGCCTGATACGGATGGCAAAATAATAGAGCAGCTTTTAAAATAGCTGCTCTATCAAAAACTGATATACATCCTGGCTTTTGCGTTCCCATTTTTCACAGATAGACTGGGCAATCGTTTCTGTCGGAACAGAGATCGTCAGATCAAGCAGCGTCACATGCTTTTCTCTGGCAATCAGATGGGCTTTGTATTCGCCGTCGGTGCCTTTGAAGAACTCGCTGCTTAAAGAAGCTTCTTCTTTTAAAGAAATGGATTTTTCCTGCAGGTAAGTCTCGATATCTTTTTTGATCTCTGGTGAAATTCTGTTTTCAAAAAATCCCAGTGTTGTTTTCCCTTCTTCGGTGATCAAAAGCTGTGTCCGGTTACGGATCGTGCGTTCCATGATCATATTGCTGTCCCGCAGCTGTGCCAGAACGGATTGCAGGTTCATATATGTCGTATATTCTTTTTCTAATATAAAGTCCGTGATCTGTGCTTTGGTCAGCGGAAAATCTACGCGATTCAGCATATAAAGCACGATCAATTTATAAAGTGTCAACGGATCCTGTGTCATGGATACCCTTCCTTTCTATAAATGTCATGCATCAAAGATGCATGATGTAGCCCCGTCCCATCTGCGAAGCAGATTTATAATGGGCGGTGGTTCCCGAAATCTTTCCCCTGATAATGCCCGCCTGCTTTTAGTGCTTTATGCAGGCTGTTTAAAACATCACGTTTCTGCAGACTCCAGATAGGTGCGATCAACAGATCTTTTGGCCCATCGCCGGTGACTCTGTGCAGAACAATTGCAGGGTTTAAATGGTCAATGCAGCTGCAGAGCAGATCGATATAAGCTTCTTTTGAAAGACAGGAAAAAACGCCGCGCTCATATTCTGCCGCTAAATCTGTACCGCGCAGGACATGTAAAAGCTGCAGCTTGATCCCAAAGATATTTTTATGACTTAAGTAGTCAATGGTGGCGAGCATATCTGCCCGTGTCTCTCCCGGAAGTCCCAGAATGACATGGACGATCACGGGAACGGACATTGTCTGCAGCGTCTCAAGCGCTTCTTCAAAACAAGAGAGCGGATAGCCGCGGCGGATATAAAGAGCTGTTTTTTCATGGACAGATTGCAGCCCCAGCTCTATCCAGACAAATTTATCCGGAAATTCCATCTGGCATTGTTTTATCACATCGAGGACAGGAGCGGGCAGACAGTCCGGTCTTGTGGCAATAGAGATCCCGATGATCTTCGGATGGGAGAGTGCCATATGATACAAGGCATACAGTCGTTCAGGTGCTGCATACGTACCGGTGTATGCCTGAAAATAGGCAATAAAACGCTGCCCGGTCTGCTTGTTGCCAAAACGGGCAAGTGCCTGTGCGATCTGCGCATCGATCGAACTGTTCTGACGAATAGCAGTGGCGAATTCACCACTGCCGCCTGCAGAGCAGAAGATGCAGCCACGCGTGCCACACGTTCCGTCTCTGTTGGGGCAGGTAAATCCGCCATCCAGTGCAATCTTATATATTTTTTCGCCGTATTTCTTTTTTAAATAGGCATTCAGGCTCTGGTACGGCTTATACAAAGCCTCCTCCCGGAGCTGGCTTTCTATCGGATCAGATGTGTGATTTGACAGCATTTGCAACAACCTCCGCAACACGCGGATCAAAAGCCTGTGGCATAATATTGTCATCACTGAGTTCATCATCGGAAACAAGAGAAGCAATGGCGAGTGCGGCAGCAAGCTTCATATCTTCTGTGATCTGTGTGGCACGACCTTCTAAAGCACCCTTGAAAATACCCGGGAATGCAACAACATTATTGACCTGATTCGGGAAATCGGATCTGCCTGTACCAACGACTCTGGCCCCGGCTGCTTTTGCAACATCAGGCATGATCTCAGGAACCGGATTTGCCATGGCAAATAAGATGGAATCCTGATTCATGGATTTTACCATTTCGGGCGTCACAATATTCGGAGCGGAAACACCGACAAAGATATCTGCACCCTTTAAAGCATCGGCAAGAGATCCTGTTTCATTATTTGGATTGGTTACCTCTGTCATTTTCTGCTGCATCCAGTTGAGGTTTTCGGAATCCTTTGAAATGATACCTGCCTTATCACACATGATCACATTCGGGAAACCATAAGTAAGGAGCAGTTTCGTGATTGCGACACCGGCACTTCCCGCACCGTTGATAACAACCTTGCAATCCTCTTTCTTCTTATTTACAACCTTTAAAGCATTGATAATACCAGCAAGTACGACAATTGCTGTTCCGTGCTGGTCATCATGGAAAACAGGGATGTTCAACGTCTGTTTCAGACGTTCTTCAATCTCAAAACATCTGGGAGCACTGATATCCTCCAGATTGATACCGCCATAGTTTGGCGCAAGGTAAGTGATGGTTTTGATCAACTCTTCCGTATCCTGTGTATCCAGACAGATCGGTACGGCATTGACATTGCCAAATTCCTTGAACAGAACGCATTTTCCCTCCATAACAGGCATGGCGGCGAGCGGGCCTATATTACCAAGGCCGAGAACTGCGCTGCCGTCTGAGATAACGGCGACCGTGTTTGCCTTCATTGTATATTTATAGGCAGCTTCCGGATCTTCTGCGATCACTTTACATGGTTCTGCAACACCGGGGGTATAGGCAAGTGCAAGATCTTCTCTTGATTTGACAGATGCCTTTGCAGTAGTTTCCAGTTTACCGTTCCATTGTTCATGCAGTTTTAACGCCAGCTCTTTTGATGCCATTTTATTATCCTCTTTCTTTGCTGTAATGTGATAATTGATTGATTTACAATTACCTATAATGATATAACATCTTTTTGAGGTCTGCAATCCTTTACCACAAGAAAATGTAAAAAGTACTTTACTATTTAAAGTTATTTGTTATACTATAGAAGCAAATCGTAATGCGGAATGTTCTTTCTTATTTCATATTGTAGATGTGTGCAGTTATATGCAGACGAAATCCCCAATGAGTTTAGAATCGAATATAATATGCAAATAACGGAGCAGATGGTGGGATAAAATCTGGCTGGAACAGGAGGTAATAAAGTTAATGAGAGAAAAGTATGAATCTCTGGCATTAGCGGATTTAAAAGAAATTGCAAAATCCAGAGGAATCAAAGGCGTGTCCACGATGAAAAAAGCGGATGTTGTGGAAGCAATGCTTGCAGAAGATGAAAAAAGCAAAATAAATCCGGAAAAGCTCAGTTCGGATCTGGACAGCGGAATGGAAGTTGGCGGAATCCTGGAGGTAATGCCGGATGGATACGGATTTATCAGAAGTGCAAATTATCTGCCGGGTGAAAATGATGTGTATGTGGCACCGAGCCAGATTCGTAAATTCGGGCTGAAGACCGGTGATATTGTTACCGGCAATACAAGAGTGAAGACGCAGGGAGAAAAGTTCAGTGCATTGTTATATGTCAAAAAGATCAATGGACTGCATCCGGCGGAACTGGAGCACAGGATCAGCTTTGAAGATCTGACGCCGATCTTTCCGGATGAAAGACTGAAGATGGAAACAAAAGGATCTTCCATTGCCATGCGCATCATGGATCTGATCAGTCCGGTCGGTAAAGGACAGCGTGGTATGATCGTATCACCGCCAAAGGCAGGTAAGACAACCCTCTTAAAAGAGGTTGCAAAATCCATTAAGGCAAATAATCCGGATATGCATCTGATCATTCTTCTGATCGATGAAAGACCGGAGGAAGTGACAGATATCAGGGAAGCGATCGAAGGACCGAATGTAGAAGTGATCTACTCTACATTTGACGAATTGCCGGAGCATCATAAGCGTGTATCCGAAATGGTAATTGAGCGTGCAAAGAGACTGGTAGAACTGAAAAAGGATGTCACGATCCTGCTCGACAGCATTACCAGACTGACACGTGCTTACAACCTGACCGTTCCACCGAGCGGCAGAACTTTATCAGGCGGTCTGGATCCGGCAGCTTTGCATATGCCAAAGCGTTTCTTTGGTGCAGCCAGAAATATGAGAGAGGGCGGAAGCCTTACCATACTGGCAACAGCACTTGTAGAGACTGGTTCCAAGATGGATGATGTGGTATACGAGGAATTCAAAGGAACCGGTAATATGGAAATGGTGCTTGACCGTAAGCTTTCCGAAAAACGTGTATTTCCGGCGATCAGCATTCCAAAGTCCGGTACAAGACGTGAGGATCTGCTCCTTTCGGATGAAGAACTGCAGGCGATCAATGTGATCCGTAAAGCACTGAACAGCATGAAGCCGGATGAAGCGGTGGAAAAGGTCATCGATATGTTTGTCAGAACGAGAAATAACGATGAATTTGTCAAGATGATACAGAAAATTAAATTTATTTAATAAAAAAGGCTTGCCATAGCGGAAAGCCTATGCTACAATAATAAAGCTGTTTATGTAGAAACGAAAGTAAATTCATATAGAGAGGTGAAAAAGATGAAAGAAGGAATCCATCCAAACTACTATCAGGCAACTGTAACCTGTAACTGTGGCAATACATTTGTAACAGGTTCAACAAAAGAAGATATCCACGTTGAAATTTGTTCTAAGTGCCATTCATTCTATACAGGCCAGCAGAAATCAGCTAGAACTGATGGACGTATTGATAAGTTTAATAAGAAATACGGCGTTGTTAGTAAATAGTTTGACGTAAAAGGTTGAGATTTCTTATCTCAACCTTTTTTTGTTATGGCATCAATTACCATATTTATTAAGCTGTGCAGCAGGTTGTAGAAGTGAATATCTGCGCATAATGCAGCCCTGAGCATTGCGGAGTGAGTTTGTGCGAAGGGTTTCCGGAAAGAAAATCAAGTGTGGCGAAGCCGTATCGCTGCAGCGCAGCTGGATTTTCGAGAGGAGATATAGAAATGACTAAGAAAAAAACGATCGATCATTACTCCGGTATTGGCGGGCAGGCGGTTTTGGAAGGTGTTATGATGAAAAATCAGGATACCTATGCAGTCGCAGTCCGTAAGCCGGATGGAAAGATAGAAGTCAAGACAGAGGAATACAAGCCAAGGACAGCCAAATGGACAAAGCTTCCGTTCATCCGTGGTGTGTTCGGCTTCTGGGATTCTCTTGTACTTGGCATGAAATGCATGACCTATTCCGCTTCTTTTTATGAGGAAGAAGAGGAGGAAGATACTGCGCTGGATAAACTAGGAGATAAGCTCTTTGGCGAGAAAGCGGAAAATGTGCTGATGGGCATTACCGTTGTATTATCGCTTGTGATCGCGGTTGCACTGTTTATGCTGCTTCCGTATTTCCTGGCGGGCTTTCTGACAAAAGTAGTTGCCAATGAGACATTGCTGGCATTATTTGAAGGACTGATCCGGCTGATCATTTTTCTTTTGTATGTATCTTTGATCTCTCTGATGAAAGATATCAGAAGAGTTTACCAGTATCATGGTGCAGAGCATAAATGCATTAATTGCATCGAAAAGGGAAGAATCCTGAATGTGGAGAATGTCAAGAAAAGCTCCAGACAGCATAAACGCTGCGGTACAAGTTTTCTGCTATTTGTTATGCTGGTCAGTATTATTCTGTTTTTCTTCATTCGTGTGGAGCAGCCGGTTTTACGTGTGGCTCTCCGTATTTTACTGATCCCTGTGATTGCGGGTATTTCTTTTGAGATTATCCGTCTTGCAGGCAGAAGCAACAATATCATCGTACGGATTATTTCGGCTCCGGGGCTCTGGCTGCAGAAACTGACAACGAAAGAGCCGGATGAAGATATGATCGAAGTGGCGATCGCATCAGTAGAGGCTGTATTTGACTGGAAGGCTTATTTTAAGACTGAGTTTGGCTATGATGTAGATGATGCGATGGAGGTAGAAGCTGAGTCAGAGAAGATCACGGAAGAGCTTGCGGCTGAAAACGCAGATGGAGCTATGCAGGATGCAGCTGCAGATGATGTAGAACCCGATACAGAAAACGGGAAAGCAGAGTAAGGATAGGGTGACGAGATGCAGTATGCCAAGCTCTATCAAATCGGAAAAGAACAATTACAAAAAGCAGGCATCACGGATGCAGAGCTCGATGCCAGACTTTTACTGGAATTTATATGTCATACGGATCGAAATGCCTTATATGCGCATGGAGATCAGGAAATAGAAGATGAGAAAATGCATGATTTCCTGCAGCTGATCGAGAAACGGGCAGCGCATATCCCGCTGCAGCATCTGACGGGGGAGCAGAATTTTATGGGGCTGGATTTTCTGGTCAATGAGCATGTGCTGATCCCCAGACAGGATACGGAGATTTTGGTGGAAGAAATCATGCGTGATCTGCATGACGGGATCCGGATTTTGGATATGTGTACGGGTTCCGGCTGTATTTTGTTGAGCCTTCTGCATTATTCCAATGATTGCAGCGGCGTTGGCGTCGAGGTATCTGAGGATGCACTTGCAGTTGCCAGGCAGAATGCAGACAGGCTTGCGGAAAAGCAGGCGGTGTTTATACAGAGTGATCTGTTTGAGAAGGTAGAGGGCAGCTTTGATCTGATCGTTTCCAATCCACCCTATATCAGATCGCAGGAGATCGCAGGGCTGATGCCTGAGGTGCGAGAGCATGAACCGCATCTGGCACTGGATGGCAAGGATGATGGTCTGCATTTTTACAGAGAGATCATAAAAGGGGCAATGCTTCATCTGAAACGAGGCGGTCAGCTCTTTTTTGAAATCGGTTATGACCAGGGAGAGGCTGTACAAGCACTTCTTGCGGCAAACGGATATACAGAGATAGCAGTAGTAAAAGATTATGCCGGGCTCGACAGAGTCGTATATGGCACATTTCTTGGAGGAAGTTCAAATGTTTGATAAGTTAGAGGATTTATTGATCCGATATGAAGAGATCATGGGAGAGCTTAGTTCTCCGGGGATTGCGGATAACCAGGCAAGATTCCGCAAACTGATGAAGGAGCAGAGTGATCTGACACCTATCGTCAACGCCTATAAAGAATATAAAGAATGTAAGGAAACTGTTGCAGATTCGCTTTCCATGCTGGAGGGAGAAAGCGATGAAGAAATGCGCGAAATGCTGAAAGAAGAAATGAATACGGCAAAGAAGCGTATTGAAGAATTAGAGCATGAACTGAAGATCCTGTTACTTCCAAAGGATCCGAATGATGATAAAAACGTTATCGTAGAGATCCGTGCAGGTGCAGGTGGAGATGAAGCAGCCCTGTTTGCTGCAGAGATCTATCGTATGTATGTGCATTATGCGGAAAGCAAGCACTGGAAGGTCGAGACAATGGAAATGGAAGAGATTGGTATTGGCGGTATGAAGTCCGTTACATTCATGGTAACAGGACAGGGTGCTTATTCCGTACTGAAATATGAATCCGGCGTGCATCGTGTACAGCGTGTTCCGGAAACGGAATCCGGCGGACGTATCCATACATCCACGATCACGGTTGCAGTAATGCCGGAAGCAGAGGATGTAGATGTTGTCATTGATGATAAAGATATCAGAATTGATGTCTGCCGTTCTTCGGGAGCAGGTGGACAGTGTGTCAATACAACTGACTCGGCGGTTCGTTTGACACATATTCCGACCGGTATTGTGATCTACAGCCAGACAGAAAAATCACAGATCCAGAATAAAGCAAAGGCATTCCAGCTGCTGCGTACCAAACTGTATGATTTAGAGCAGCAGAAGGCACATGATGCGGAAGCAGAGCTTCGTAAGAGCCAGGTCGGAACAGGAGACCGTTCCGAAAAGATCCGTACTTACAACTTCCCACAGGGACGTGTAACCGATCATCGTATCAACCTGACACTGTACAAGCTGGATAAGATCATGGACGGAGATATCCAGGAGATCATAGATGCCTGCATCGCCGCTGATCAGGCAGCTAAACTCGCAAAGATGAACGAATGAGCTATTCGTGCAAAATAAAAAGGGATATGATATTCTCACTTGTGAAGAATATCATATCCTTTTTTTATTTTATAAGGATGCAAACGTCACCGAGAAGAAGCATAGCGTATTCGAGGTGAACGTTTGCACCAAAAAATCCCCGGTTCTTTTGAACCGGGGATTTGCTATATCCGTGATTAGTTCTGCTCAAGAGCAAGTGTTCTTGTTGTCAGATCACAAACTTCTGAAGGTCCATAATACTGGATAGCACCCGGATATGTGAAAGCTGTTTCAACAGCCCAGACATCTCTGTGTGCTTCGAAGTATTTGAATGGCTTGCCATCAAGCTCAACAAGAGCTTTTCTGATAACTGGCTTATCTTCGCCGTTTCTTCTTTCCATGTTCATCATCTTTGTGATAGGCATACCACCTGCAACCCATTCTTCAGCCGATTTAGACAGGTTAGAAACCTTTGAAAGATATCCTGTGTAGCCATACTGGATCAGCATGAATGCGTTGTAACCAAGTGAGTAGCAGTAGTCTGCATCGAAGTTAGATGGGAATGCACATCTTCCTTCATATCCGAAGAAGTGATGCAGTGCGCTGAACTTGCCGTTGTATGTGCCTGCAGCTTTTCTCTTTGCCAGCTCGTCTTTTACAAGTGCAGAGAAGAGCTTTTCAGATTCGATCAGGGAAACCTGTACGTTTCCGTGAGGATCTCTTTCTAAGAATAACTGCTGCTGGATACCAACAGGAAGCAGATCAAATACTGCGAAGGAAGCAGGTGTCAGACCGTTTTTGATGAATTCATATTTGTCATTCCAGCTTGGAAGAGCGTTGAAGGCATCTGTCTTGCTGCCTGCAAGAAGCTCGTTGATCTCAGCGATCAGTACAGAGAATTCAGGAACGAATTCTACGATTCCTTCCGGGATGATCGCAACACCGAAGTTATCTCCGTTAGCTGCTCTCTTTTCTACAGAATCAGCAATGTAGTTTGCGATAGAAGAAAGAGACATTTTCTTTTCTTTTACTTCTTCACCGATTAAGCAGATGTTTGGCTGTGTCTCAAGTGCACATTCCAGAGCAACGTGAGAAGCGGAACGTCCCATAACTTTGATGAAATGCCAGTACTTCTTAGCAGAGTTGGCATCTCTTTCAATGTTACCGATCAGCTCTGAATATGTCTTTGTAGCTGTATCGAAACCGAAAGAAGCTTCGATGTCTTCGTTCTTCAGGTCACCGTCGATTGTCTTAGGACATCCGATTACCTGGATACCTGTGTTGTTTGCTGCCATGTACTCAGCCAGTGTGGCAGCGTTTGTGTTAGAGTCATCACCACCGATGATAACGATAGCTGTCAGACCGTTCTGCTTTGCATTTTCAGCAACGATAGCAAACTGTTCTTTTGTTTCAAGCTTTGTTCTGCCGGAACCAATGATATCAAAACCACCGGTATTTCTGTATGCATCGATGAAAGCGTCATCAAATACAACATAGTCGTTCTTTAACAGTCCGTCCGGGCCGCCCTTGAAGCCGTACAGTACGTTGTCAGGATTTGTAGCCTTTAAGGCATCGTAAAGACCTGTAATAACGTTGTGTCCGCCAGGAGCCTGTCCACCGGAAAGAATAACACCTACAACCTGCTTTTTAGCAGCGGATGTATTCTGACCTTTTTCAAATGTGATCTCCTTTTTACCGTATGTGTTAGGGAAGAGAGCTTTGATCTTATCCTGATCAGCTACGCTCTGTGTGTCAGCGCCTTCCTTAACGCAGATTTCTGCGATACCATTTCTGAGCATGCCCGGAAGCTTTGGGCTATACTCATATCTTGCTTTCTGAAGTGGTGAAAGATTCATGATTGTTCTCCTTTTTTCCTTTATTTTAAATATAGGGCTGCCATAAGGCAGCCCCAATAAAATCAGTTTAGATCTTATAACTGAGGACCAGCTGCTACAAGAGCTTTACCAGCTTCGTTTGTTGTATACTTAACGAAGTTCTTCTGGAATCTTTCAGCAAGGTCTTTTGCTTTTGCTTCCCATTCAGAAGCATCTGCATATGTGTCACGAGGATCAAGAATTCCGGAATCTACTCCAGGAAGTTCTGTAGGAACTTCGAAGTTGAACATAGGAATTGTCTTTGTAGGAGCTGTCTTGATGTCGCCATTTAAGATAGCATCGATAATTCCACGTGTATCTTTGATTGTGATACGTTTTCCTGTTCCGTTCCATCCTGTATTTACAAGATAAGCTTTAGCACCGTTAGCGTTCATCTTCTTAACAAGCTCTTCGCCGTATTTTGTAGGATGCAGCTCTAAGAATGCCTGTCCGAAGCAAGCTGAGAATGTAGGTGTTGGCTCTGTGATTCCACGCTCTGTACCAGCAAGTTTTGCTGTGAATCCTGATAAGAAGTAGTACTGTGTCTGTTCTGGTGTCAGGATAGATACTGGAGGAAGTACGCCGAACGCATCTGCTGATAAGAAGATTACGTTGTCAGCTGCAGGACCTGCAGATACACCATTTACCTCTGCTGCAATGTTGTTGATGTGAGAGATCGGATAAGAAACACGAGTATTCTCTGTTACGCTCTTATCATTGAAGTCGATCTTTCCGTCTGCTGCAACAGTAACGTTCTCAAGAAGAGCATCTCTTCTGATTGCGTTATAGATATCCGGTTCAGATTCTTTGTCAAGACCGATAACTTTAGCGTAGCATCCACCTTCAAAGTTGAATACACCGTTGTCATCCCAACCGTGCTCATCATCACCGATCAGACGTCTCTTTGGATCTGTAGAAAGTGTTGTCTTACCTGTTCCTGAAAGACCGAAGAAGATAGCTGTATGCTTTCCTTCCATATCGCAGTTAGCAGAGCAGTGCATAGAAGCGATACCCTTAAGTGGTAAGTAGTAGTTCATCATAGAGAACATACCCTTCTTCATTTCTCCGCCGTACCATGTATTGATGATAACCTGTTCTCTGCTTGTGATGTTGAATGCTACACATGTCTCAGAGTTAAGACCAAGCTCTTTGTAGTTTTCAACTTTAGCCTTAGAAGCATTGTATACAACGAAATCAGGCTCGAAGTTCTTTAATTCTTCTTCTGTAGGTTTGATGAACATGTTTGTAACAAAGTGAGCCTGCCAAGCAACCTCAACGATGAAACGAACTGCCATTCTTGTATCAGCGTTTGCGCCACAGAATGCATCAACTACGAATAATCTCTTGTTGCAGAGCTCTTTCTTAGCGATATCTTTTACTGTTGCCCATACGTTTTCTGGCATTGGATGGTTATCATTCTTGTAGGCATCAGATGTCCACCATACTGTGTCTTTAGAGTTCTCATCCATAACGATGTATTTGTCTTTAGGAGAACGGCCTGTATAGATACCTGTCATAACGTTAACAGTATCAAGCTCTGTGTTCTTTCCTACTTCATAACCCTCGAGACCAGCTTTTGTCTCTTCTTCGAAAAGCACTTCGTAAGAAGGGTTGTAGACAACTTCAGTTGTTCCGGTAATACCGTACTTTGTTAAATCGATGTTTGCCATTTTTTTTACCTCTTTCTTTATAGTATTATTGCATCACCTGCAGAGCAGGTAATAAGCCTTTTTATAGAGAAGCTGCAGTTATGCGCTCTCCGCTTCTTATTATACATTATAAACGCGTAAAATCAATAAAAATATTTGAAATTATAGGAGAATTTGGCATAACTAACAATTAAGAATAAAAGGCTGTGAAAAACGGTAAACGGAATGTAAATATTCTGTAAAGCAGGTTGCAAATGAAAAAAGGCGGTGTTATACTGCTTTCGTATTCAAAAAACAGGAGGTGACAGGCATGGACAGCCCTGACGGTAATAGTCGAAGTACGAAATACGGTGTAAGTTCTGAAAAAGAATACAGATGGCTGCGTATGTCTGATCTGCAGCTGTTTTTGGATCATGGGAAATTCAGAAAAATTTCCTGTTATTTGTCATGTTGAAATTGAGGTAATGACAGAATATTGTATCTTTTTCCCTGCACCGTATGAATTGTTCTATGGTGCATTATTTTTTTAATAAGGAGGAAGATACGATGACGAAGTATGTAGAAGAACTGATCCGGATCATCCGCAGCAATCTTTCCAAGGAAGAACTGGCTGACCGGTTATCCGATTACCATGATAATGATATTGCAGAAAGTCTGGAGTCTCTGACCGAGCAGGAACGTAAAAAACTGTATGCGGCACTTGGCATGGAACGCATGGCAGAGATATTTGCGTATGTAGACGATGCGGAGCCGTATTTAAAGGAATTGTCACTGGAAAGCGTGGCAAGACTTGTTTCCGAAATGGATTCCGACGATGCGGTTGATATGCTCGAAGAGCTGGACGAAGAAGAAAAGAGCAAGATCCTTGCCATGCTGGACGAAGAAGCGGGAGAGGATGTCAAGCTGCTTTTGTCTTATGAGGACGATGAAATCGGTAGTCTGATGACGACAAATTTCATCGTGATCCATAAGGATCTGACTGTCAGACAGGCAATGCGTGAGCTTGTCAAGCAGGCGGGAGAAAACGATAACATTTCCACGATCTATGTAACAGACAGGGAAGGCAAGTTTTACGGAGCCATTGAACTGCAGGATCTGATCATTGCCAGGGAATATACCGAGCTTGACGATCTGATCAGTAAATCCTATCCGTATGTCATGGATCATGAAAAGATCGGTGACTGTATCGAAAAGATCAAGGATTATGCGGAGGATTCCATTCCTGTTCTTTTGGAAGATCACAGTATTGCAGGTATTATCACAGCGCAGGATATCATTGAGGTTGTCGATGACGAAATGGGTGATGATTATGCAAAGCTCGCCGGTTTGACTGCAGAAGAGGATCTGCATGAGACGACAAAGGAAAGCATGAAAAAAAGACTGCCATGGCTGATCATCCTGCTGTTTCTCGGAATGGTGGTATCGACTGTGGTCGGTGCGTTTGAAACGGTTGTTGCGGTCTTACCGATCGCCATGTGTTTCCAGTCCCTGATCCTGGATATGGCGGGAAATGTCGGAACGCAGTCACTTGCCGTAACGATCCGTGTGCTCATGGACGAAAATCTGACAACAAAACAGAAGTTCCTTTTAATAGGAAAAGAGTGCAAGATCGGATTTTTCAACGGGGCATTCCTTGGTATTCTGGCATTGATCTTTTTAGGACTGTATATCTTCCTATTTAAACACTACAGCATTGCATTCTCCTTTTTTATCTCCGGTTGTGTCGGTGCATCCCTGATCGGTGCAATGGTGGTGTCCAGCCTTGTCGGTACGATCGTTCCGATGCTGTTTAAAAAGATAGGAGTTGATCCTGCAGTTGCTTCCGGCCCATTGATCACAACGATCAATGACCTGGTTGCGATTGTGGTATATTACGGACTGGTCATGCTCATACTCATTGATATGCTGCATCTGGCAGGGTAGGAAGAACGTGAAAATTTAGCAACATATTGCTATAATTATAATATAGAAGGAAAGGATCACGTGGATCATGGGAGAGTACGAAACACTTACACATACATTTGAGCCGGTTTACAATGCGGATTCGGAAATATTGATCCTTGGCACTTTCCCATCTGTAAAATCCAGACAGCAGCATTTTTATTACGGACATCCGCAAAATCGTTTCTGGAAAGTGCTTGCTGCGGTTACAGGAGATGTGCTGCCCACCACGATCGAAGAAAAGAAAGCATTCCTGCTTCGGAATCATATTGCAGTCTGGGACGTGATCAAAAGCTGCAGCATCATTGGTTCCAGTGACAGCAGTATCAAGGATGTTGTACCGAATGACATTGCAGGGCTGCTGAAAAAAACGAAGATCCGCATCATAGCCGGGAATGGAAATAAAGCGTGTGAGCTGTATGAGAAGTATTGTCAGGAACATACAAAAGCTGAGATCAGACGCCTGCCATCAACAAGTCCCGCGAATGCCGCATGGGATTTTGACAGATTATGTGCCAGTTACAGACAGCTATTTGTGCAAAATATTGCTTTACAAGAATTATGAGGATACGTATAATACAACTTATATGATGAATGCATGGCAGACTACAGGGATCGGAATTTACTGATCTGTAGGAAGCAGACGTTAACTAAGAGAAAAAGGAGAAAAGGTTCACATGAAAAAAGAAACCGTGATCGTGTTAGATTTTGGTGGACAGTATAATCAGCTTGTGGCAAGACGTGTCCGTGAGTGCAATGTGTACTGTGAGATTTATTCTTATCGAACAGACATTGCAAAGATTAAGGAAATGAACCCGAAGGGTATTATCTTAACAGGAGGGCCAAACAGTTGTTATGAGCCGGATTCTCCTACGTATTCCAAGGAACTTTTCGAGCTTGGTATTCCGGTACTCGGACTTTGCTACGGTGCACAGCTTATGATGCATGTGCTGGGAGGAAAGGTCATCACACCGGAAGTCGGTGAGTATGGCAAGACAGAGATCAACTATATGGAAAATGCGGTTCTGTTTAAAGGGCTTCCTTCCAAGTCCATTTGCTGGATGAGCCATTTTGACCGTATTTCAGAGCTTGCTCCGGGATTTGAGGTTGCTGCTTATACAGCAGACTGCCCGATCGCCGCAGCACAGAATGTAGAGAAAAATCTGTATGCGATCCAGTTCCATCCGGAAGTTTTGCATACGGTAAACGGTACAGAGATGATCAAAAACTTTGTACGCGGTGTCTGTGGCTGCGTCGGCGACTGGAAGATGGATACTTTCGTAGAGCATACGATCCAAGATGTGCGTGAAAAAGTCGGAGACGGCAAGGTGCTTTTAGCACTTTCCGGTGGTGTGGATTCTTCCGTACTGGCAGCACTTCTGGCAAAAGCAGTTGGTTCACAGCTTACCTGTGTATTTGTAGATCACGGTCTTCTCAGAAAAAATGAAGGCGACGAGGTTGAAGCCGTATTCGGAAAAGGCGGCAGCTTTGATATCAACTTCATCCGTGTCAATGCACAGCAGCGTTACTATGATAAATTAGCCGGTGTCACAGAACCGGAGCAGAAGAGAAAGATCATCGGAGAAGAATTCATCCGTGTATTTGAAGAAGAAGCAAAGAAGATCGGTGCGGTAGATTTCCTGGCACAGGGAACCATCTATCCGGACGTAGTAGAATCAGGACTTGGCGGGGAATCCGCAGTCATTAAGTCCCACCACAATGTGGGTGGCCTTCCTGATTTCGTAGATTTTAAAGATATTGTAGAACCGCTTCGTAACCTGTTTAAGGACGAAGTCAGAAAGGTAGGTCTGGAGCTCGGCCTTCCGGAATACCTTGTGTACCGCCAGCCATTCCCGGGACCGGGACTTGGCATCCGCATCATCGGTGAAGTCACAGCGGAAAAGGTGCGTATCGTGCAGGATGCAGATGCGATCTACCGCGAAGAAATAGACAAGGCGGCAGCATCCTACAAGGCAGAAAACGGCAAAGAAGCACCCTGGATGCCAAACCAGTACTTCGCAGCCCTTACCAATATGCGTTCTGTCGGTGTTATGGGTGATGAGCGTACTTACGACTACGCCGTTGCAGTCCGTGCAGTCCGCACGGTAGACTTCATGACAGCGGAAGCCGCAGAAATCCCGTTTGCAGTCCTGCAGACCGTAATGAGCCGGATCATCAATGAAGTAAAGGGAGTCAACAGAGTATTCTACGACCTGACGAGTAAACCGCCGGGAACGATTGAGTTTGAATAACGGACATTTGAGCCACGAATCCTTATTTTACTGGGATTGTGGCTCTTTTATTTTACTCCGTGATGTTAATGTGATGTTAAAAATGATGTGCCATTACTTTTCCTACTTCAAATGGACATTATTCCGATGATGTGCAGCTTCCTGTCAAATGCAGGGAGTAAATAGAAAGAGCCGCCCCAATCTGGAACGGCTTCTGTGATTTAATTCTTGCGAAACTGGTTCAATCGGTCAGCCAGCTTCTGATCTTTATCCGGATAAAGATGTGAGTATGTGTCGAGAGTGGTCTTTATAGATTCGTGACCTAGCCGCTCCGCAATCTCCAATGGAGTAAAACCGAGTTCTATCAGCATGCTTGCATGAGAGTGCCGCAGGTCATGAACTCTGATCGGCTTCAGACCAACCCTTTCTGATACCCTTTTCATTTCTTTTTCGAGAGCTGTCTTCTGGAAGTAAAATATCCTGTCGCCATTTCCGATACCATATAGCTTGGAAATGTATTCTTGAATATCATCATATAAGAAATCCGGAATGGAAATACATCTTTTTGCCTTTGGTGTCTTAGGCTCCAGGAATAGCTCCTCACCTTTAATTTTTGCATAGTTCTTATTGATATCAATTCTTTTTGATGAAAGAATGTCTGCAGGTGTGAGTGCCAGAAGCTCTCCGGAACGCATACCGGTATAAAAGAGAATATCAAAAGCAAGCTTCATAGACGATTTGCTAATTGCATTTGAAAACCTCTCATATTCTTTCTGCGTCCAGATGTTCATTTCATCCGCTTTGCTCTTTCCCATACTGCCGGCCGCCCTGCATGGATTGACAGGCAGGCGGTAATGAGATACAGCATAATTCATTATTGCTGATAACTGGTTGTTCACAGTTTTTAAATATGTTTGGGAGAATGGCTTTCCATCATCATCCCGATAGGAGATAAGCTCATTCTGCCATTTTCTGACCTTTATTGTATCAATGTCACAAATCTTCTGTTTTCCAAAGTAGGGGAGCAGCTTCGTGTCGATAATAAACCGCTTATTCTCCATTGTCGTAGGCTTCAAGCGGTGTTCCATATCTTCAAGATAATTTGCAACGAGGGAAGAAAAGAGTATGTCGCTTGAACTGCTTTGCTGATCCAGAAAGGACCTCTCATAATCTTTTGCTTCCCTCTGTGTTTTGAACCCTCGTTTACAGATATGCTTCTTTTCTCCAGTCCAGTCGGTGTAATAGAAATTGGCATACCATAGTGTTTTACCACTTTTGAGAGTGTATTTGTATGCTGGCATTAGATGTCCTCGGATGAATTAACCACACGAGCCAATATCTGATAAATATATTCCGGCTGACGGGTTTCCAAAGGATACTGTTGATCGCCGAACTGGAAAGCAATGCCATTCTGATAAGGAGTTACAGCTGACAATGCCGAAATCTTCTTATCGAAAGCTCCTTTGTTTGCTGAAAATACAACTCTCTTATTCGTAATAGAAAGAACTCCCTGTGTACGCTCCTGCACGTCACCACGAATTGGAGCCGCTTTTTTCGCTCCAAGATGTACTGACATTCCCTTTGCAATACGGACACTTGTACCACGGCTTCCTCCGGAATATCCAACGACCACATTCTTTGTTTTAACAAAAGTAGCAGGTCCACAGTAATGACACACTTCTCCATTCGCAAGCATTACATTTGACGGCACAACTGGTAGCGGTGCACCTGCGGAAATCTGCATTGGTCTGTTGCCCTGGATGCGCTCCCCATGAAGTGCGGCCAGCAGGTACCGGATGCAGTCAACAAACCATCCGATACAAAACAATCCGAATGTGCATAGATAAAGGATACCCATGCCAATTTTCTTTTCTCTAAATTTATGAACCCCAAGCCATCCAAATAGGAGGCAGATAACAAAATCGGTCCAAGCTGCAGTCCATACCATAATATTCCTCCAATCGTTCTGTTATTTTTTTTAAGCCCCTTTTCCTTCGGTACCACTCGAAGGAAACGATTTTTTTTCTTCGTCTGCGTATTTGCCATACTCACCAGCTGCAACTGCCGAGATACCTTCTACGCACAAAACACCTGCCTTTGCTACAAGATAATTTTTACATTGTTCATCGCACTTGTTAAAAAGTTGAAGGAGCGATTCTTCGTCCGATGAAATTCTTTTTCTCTTTGAAATGGCAAGAAGATAATCTGCAGATACATTTAATGCACCAGTGATTTTTATAAGATCCTCTATAGACGGCATCCTATTGCCATATAGATAAGCGTCCATTTCGTCTTTACTAAATCCCGTATTTTGCATGAAATCATCTTCGGTCATTCCTTGCTCAGAAATTAGTTCTCGAATTCGCATTTTGAAATCGAGAGCGAATTCAGATTCGTCTATCTGAAAGTTCGCATAATCAAGTCCTCCCTGCCTGTCAACACCGAGTAAGTAATCTAATGATACATGGAAATAATCGCATATTTGCTTTTTTATTTGGTCGTTTGGGGTACTTTTTCCGCTTTCATATAATGAAACGGTTGATTTTACTATTCCAAACTTCTTGCCAAATTCTTCCTGCGTCATATCTGCTGACAAGCGGAGGCTTTTAATCCTATCAGATAGATTTGCCATAATAATCGCCTCCGTGTAAGTTTAATAATTTCAAACTCATTATATACCACATCCTTTCTAAATTGAAGAAATAAAAACAAAGTTGCAAAAACTTCAACAAAACGCTTGACAGCAAAATAAAGTTGAAGTAATATGAACATGAAAGTTGAAGAAACATAAACAACATAAGGAGGTAAAACAATGGATCTGGCACTATTGAGAGCAGAGCGAATGAAACGCGGTATAACCCAGGAGAAACTTGCAAAGTGCCTTGGCTTCAAAGACAAAAGCAGTTACTGCCTGATGGAAAAAGGGAAAACCTCAATTTCCGTAGATATAGCAAATCAAATCGCAATCCATCTCGGATTATCCAAAGAGATGACATATAAAATTTTTTTTGCCAAAGAAGTTCAAGAAACTTCAACTGATACCATTTTAACGCATGGAGGTGATGTAGAAAATGGCAAATGTGACAGCTAAGACCAGCTCCAACATCTTTTACAAAGCCCGTTGCAAGGCGGCAACACACAATGAGCAGTTGAGCAGCAGAGAAGGAGCTGCTGACTATATGTCGATTGACAGAGGGCGGCTTTACAGAATAGAAAGCGGCATTGCTATTCCTTATCCAGAGGAAATCAGACTTATGGCAGATTTATATAACGCTCCGGAATTGGAAAATTATTTTTGCAGAACGATGTGTCCGCTCGGATGCGAAATGCCAAAAGCGGAGCTGGTGAATTTGGACAGGATCACAGTCAGAACGCTTTCGGTTTTCCGAAAGATAGGGAAAACAAAAGAAATGCTTCTCGACATCACCGCAGATGGTGTGATTGATGAAAGCGAAAAGCCGGAGCTTGATGAGGTAGTAAAAAACTTGGAAGAGGTAGAGGAAATTGCGCAAAGCATGAGACTTTGGATTAAGAAGAATATGTAAGAAATAGGCTTGAATGGTCGGCAGTATCATTGGACAGAGCGAAAGCAAGGACAGTCTGGCGGTGCTATTGGCAGAGTAGAGCTTAATAATTTTTTATTTACGTTCTGCGGACATTTGACAGCAAGTGACAACAAATGTGTCCGTAATCCAATCCGAATCCGAATCCAAATCCGAATCGGGAAACCAATACAATATTTGCTCGGAGCAACCAGTAGCTCCAAGCACGAGGAGGTGGCAAGTTGTATTTAGCAGAAAACTTAAAGTTTCTTCGGGAACAGAACGGAAAGACACAGGGGGAGCTGGCAGTTCTCTTTGGAATTGAACAAAAGACAATATCTTCGTGGGAATGTGGTAGTCGTAAACCACCAATCGGCACGATTGTTAGTTTGGCAAAACTTTACAGGGTATCACTTGATGATTTGGTTCTGACAGATATGAGACCACCGATACCTGTATATGCACTTAATCTTGCATATCTCCGTAAAAAGCATGGCATGACACAGCAGGAAATATCTGAGCTGTTAGGCTATAGCGGGAAACAAGGCTATAACGCAATTGAGACAGGAAAGGTCAAACCAACAATAGACACTCTTGAAAAACTAGCAGATTTCTTTGGTGTGACTATGGACCAGATTGTCAAACAAGATTTATCGCAGGAGGTGAGCAAATGAACGCATTAGCAACAGCACCGGGTGTCATTGCTACACCGGGAAAGTATTATATCGGGGCAAAAGAAGTGATGGAATACCTTGATTGCAAGGAAAACAAGGCCTACGAGCTGATAAGGCAGCTTCGGGACGAATTGGTTAAAGCAGGCAAGCTTACACCGGCATACCCGATAGGAAAAGTCCCAAGAAAGTATTTTTTTGAGAGATGCATGATTGAAGAATAGGAGGTGCAAAATGGCATATTACAATGTTTGTCCAAAGTGCGGTTGCAATCTGGATCCGGGAGAGAAATGCGATTGCGAGAGCTTAAAGCTAGAACATCAGGAAACAAGCAGATTTTTTTACAGTCAGTTTTTAAGAGCGGATGATAGCAATGGTCAGATGTCATTTGTGTTTGACCATCCCCAAGGAGGTGCAATAGGAGCATGAGAAACAAATGTCTTTTGGGTTTAGGACTGGTATTCGTGATTTCTTTGACATCCATGGTTGCATTCGCTTTCAGCTTTACGGGAACTCCGGCAGACGAAGTAGATGAAACAGAAATGATTGTTAGAGCTGTGGTTTCTGAGGAAGCGGATGCAATGCCAACAATGGAACCAATCACAACAACTGGACAAGAACAGGAAATGGTAAAAAATGAGCAGTCCAAAATCGGCAGTATGGATTGGGATTCTGATGATGCGTATAGGCTTGCCAAGATTGCAATGGCTGAAGCTGAATCAGAGGACACCGAGGGAAAAGCCCTCGTGATGCTGGTTGTGCTGAATAGGGTTTGGGATGATGAATTTCCGGACACTATCGAGGAGGTTATCTTCCAGAAAGGGCAGTTTAGTCCGATCAGCAACGGAAGATATGACGAGGTAGAGCCGGACGAGGACTGTTACAGAGCATTGCAGCTTATTCAGACTGGTGGATGGGATGAAAGCCATGGAGCAACTTACTTTGAGAGCAAGAGCGATTCTACATGGCATAGTGAAAATCTGACTTTCCTGTTTAAGCATGGAAAACATTATTTTTACAAGGAGTGAGGACAAATGAGGAAGACTCTGAAAAGAGATTTGATAGCGGTTATCTGGACGCTGCTTGTCACATACGCTATCGGGAAATGGGCTTTTCATCTTGCCTATATCGAGAGAGGATACGAGGCTGTCGGAGGTGAGTATTTATTAATCCCTGTGGTTTACTGGGGAGCATGGAAAGCAATTAACTATTTATTTGATTCATTGGAGGAATTGGAAAATGAAAGAAATTGTAGAAAAAAAAGAAGTAGAGGAACTGCTCGGATGCGAAATTACAGATGAACAGTTCGAGGAGGCATTGAAATATGCCAGACATAAGCAGGAGTACATATACCAGCATGAGCACAGACAGGTTGTGTTACAGCATTGGTATCTTGTGAAGCTCACAGAGGAATATGTGAGAAGCCTTGCTTTTTCAAAATTCACTATGGATTTATGCAGAACATTGCAGGATATGGAAAAAGAGCACCCGATCATAAATCAGAGTGCCCCTATGAATAACCATATTGTAGCAGTTCCTGCTTTATAAATCAAGCAAATATTACACAATATGGAGGTTTTATCTATGAACAATTCAAATGCTTTGGCTGAAATTCAGTCCAAATATCCAAACTGCAACCTGCTGTTACCAGCAGCTACATCAGTGCAGATTAACCCATTTTATAAGTGCTCCGTTATGGAAGTGGTGGCGGACACAGCACCAAGCTCAGGAGATATCTTCTCAGTCGGAAAGGTAAAGACTGGAGAGGATGGAAAAGGAAAAGCCATATATGAGGATGTTTTCTCACCTGCAAAGCCACTTCTTATGAAGCTGGCAACTGCGGCAGGAATCCAGTTCCACCCTGAGTACACGACAGTCATAAGAGAGAATACAAACACCTATGTTGGAAAGGCATACGGAGCAGTAAGACTTCCGGATGGAAGCTACAAGACGCACATGGAAACAAAGCGTATCTGCCTCGATGATGAAGAGTCGAAGTACCGCCTTGAATTTATGGACAAGTCAATTATGGGAATCCATGATTGGAGAGCTGCCAAGGCCGCCTCTGAAATGTTTAAAGGGGAGTGGAAAGATGATCCGGAGAAGATGAATCAGTGGGGCAAGCCGGAGAAATATTATGTCATTGCTGACAGTGACAGGGAAAAGTATATCGAGAGGTCAATCTTGGTGAATATGACACTTCTCAGAAAGACTGCTTCTGAAAAAGCACAGACAGGAGCAATCCTCAGAGTTATCAGAGCATTGCTTGGTATTAAGGGGACATACTCAAAGGCAGAATTGGAGAAGCCGTTTGTTGTTCCTACAGTAACATTTGCACCAGATTACACGGATCCTACAGTGAGAAGTGCAATGCTCCAACAGGGGATGAATTCCATGGGAAATATGTTCGGTGCCTCATCCACACCGCCTGCAATCTCCACTGCATTTTCTGGCGAAGCATTTTCGTCAGACTTTAATCCGGAGGATGAAATTGACAATCCTGCATTTACTTCCGAACAGGTTGAGGATAGTGATGGGGCTGTGGAAGAACAGGAAAGAAACTGGTTCGATCAGGAACAGCCGGCACAGGAACAGCCACAGTCACAGCCGACAACAAATGGAAATGAGACAAGCCTTGTATTGGGCGCAGGAATATTCAGATGAAGTTGAAGCAATTATAGGTTTGGATATGGCTGTGCCAGAATATTACGAGAATATGAAAATAAATTTTCCACTGATGAAATTTGGACAATATGTAGCGGATTTAGGAATTACTAGACTAATTCCTACACTTGCGGAAAGTGATGCTATAAAGCGTGGAACATTGACTGATGATGAAAAGAATAGGTATAGAGCAATTTTTTATAGCAGGACGGCAACTGTAACAATGATAAATGAAGCAAAGAGTGTTAAGGCGAATGCAAAGATTGTAGCTCAAAATGGAGTACCACAGGTTGATATGCTATTATTTATTTCTGATGGTACTGGTGGAACTGGTTTTGATAAAGAAACATGGAGAAGGATACCGGAAAACTACATTTCAGAAGTGGAGTCTGGGAAGTACATAGAATTGGATTGCCCACATTATGTGCATGATTATGAGTATGGAAGAATAAGTGAGGAGATTAAAAGCTTTTTAAGTGATTAATATTTATCAGTCATTTGAAGGACGGTGGAATTAACTTTTGAAATTTTCATAGGAATTATAATTAAGTCAGATATTTGTATTAATATGCTATTTATACTATAATAGACAGAAAAAAGGGGGATTGAGTTATATGAAGATTGATTTATCGTCAGTTAATATTTTTGAGGACAATGAGCTGGAATTAGATAAAAAGATTACTTTTATTTTCGGAAAAAATGGAACGGGAAAATCGACAATTACAGAAGAAATCAAGAAATTAAATTCAGATTATGATGTTTCGGTTTTTCAGGGATTTAATAATATTATTGATGAAAATCATCGGTTAAATGCTGTTGTGTTAGGTGAAGAAAATTTGATTATAAATACCCAGATTGAACAAAAGAAAAAAGAAATTGAGCTAAAGCAGGACGAAATTGATAAGATAAGTAAAACTTTATCTGAACCGGAAGTGGAGGAAGATTCAAATTTTTGGACTAGAAAACGAAATGCACAAGAAGCATATAGAGTAGCGGAGAAAAAACTGGATGATTTTTATACACAATCAGCATCAACTATTAAAAATAAGAAAAATCCACAAATTGCAAAAACATCTTATAATAAGAGAAATTTTCAAGATGATTTACAGTCCGCAGCATTACTTCAGGATGATGAAAAGAAAGAGTTAATAGAAACTATAAAATCTGAGGTTAAAACTGCTCCGAATATCCTTTTTCCATGTGAAGATATGACACAACTTTTGAATGAAATAAATAGTATTTTACAAAAAACAGTAACGGAAAGAGTAAAAGTTAAAAGGATAGACAATAATCCGGAAAAAAGAGAATTTGCAAAAAGAGGACTAAAACTGCATAAAAAGGGGGAAGTGTGCGCTTTCTGCGGAAATGAAATAAAAGATGATGTTTTCGATGAATTAGAAAGTTATTTTTCGGCAGATGAGGTAAAAGAGTTTCAAATGCAAATTGCTGAAAAGATAGAAAGTATAGATTTAATAATGAAAAACGTTTCTGGCATTCAGGTATCAATTGCGGATTTTTATCCAGCCTATATAAAAGAAGCAACGACAATAAAAGAAGAAATAGAGATTATAAAAAAATCTTATATGGTATTTCTCACTAAAATGAAAAAAGCACTTGATGATAAACAAAAATATCTCTTCGAGTCTAGGAATGAAGTAGAAGATGAGGTGCCAAAAAGTTTTTCTGATGTTGAAAAAAAGTATAGGGATATTCAAAAAAGTAACAATGAAAACGATATAGAAGCAAAAAAACAGGAGTCAATAAGAAAGATACGTTGTCATTATGTAAAGCAGCTAATAGATGAATTTGATTATTTTTCTAAGAAAGCTGAAGCGGATACTTTGCTAATCGAAATGAAACAAAGGGAAAAAGAGTTTGATGATGAAAAAAGTAAAATTGATGGTCATGGCGGTCTGAAAGATAATATAACTAATATTTTGGCAGAAATAACAGATTTGCAGAATCAAACTAAGAATGAATCTATATTGGCTGATAATATAAACAAGAAATTGTTACATATGGTATCTTTTAAATTGGAACATTTTGAAGATTCAGAGTCTAAGGGATTTTATAAAGTTAAAGACTGCAATACTAATGCGATTAGAGATATAACAGAATTGTCTACAGGTGAAAAAAATGTAATTGCATTTTTATATTTTCTCGAAAAATTAGATGAGGTTAAAGAGACTCCTGTTAATAAGCCTAGAATAATAGTTTTTGATGATCCAATGAATTCTAATGATGATGGAATGCAATATTTAATAATAGAGGAATTACAGACACTGATGAAGAAATTATTAGAAACAGATCATTTTATTTTGCTGACACATAATAAGCATTTCTACATTAATGTTAGATATAATCATAAGTACAATAAGGATAAATTTATTAGATTTCATTCAAATGGCACAAAAACACAAATAATTACTTTAGTGAAAGATGAGGATGATTTTAAAACGAGCTATGAATCATTATGGATTGAACTTAAACTTTTGTATGAATATGACGTAACGTCGGCAGATATGTTACTAAATCCTATAAGAAGAATTATTGAAACATTTACAAAGTTTAATGCACTTGACAAAACAAATTTCTGTAATGAGGTATCTGGAGCAAAAAAATTGTTTGATGTAAATTCTCATTCTATTGATGATATAGAAGCAGAATTAAATGGCAAAACCAAGCAGGAAGTTATACAGATGTTTTATGATTGCTTTGCAAAAAATGATTATGGAAATCACTTTTTGAAATATTGGAAGAATGTTAGTATTGATGAAACAGGCAAATTAGTAATGGAAAACTGAAAAATATTATTGATTGCTTAGTAAATATGGCTCCATTTTGGCTCTAAAAATTTGAGACGAGGTACATAAAAATGCAAAATACGATGAATACGAAGAATAAAACACACAAATGTGTACCGTGAAACAACCCAATAAATCTCTCCGCCCAAGAGTTTGAATAAGCTACGAGCAGTGTAAATAGAAAAGAAAGATAGTTGATGCAAACTTGTTTGTAAGAATCTATCTTTCTTTTTCTATTTATTCGGCGACAGCCGAACATGAGGATGAAGCGGAGCGGAATCCGAATGAACGCTGCGAGGAGGCATTTGTTTTATCAAATAGTACTGCTTGGTTTTTCATTATGAGTATGGAAGAATAAGTGAGGAGATTAAAAGAGCTTTAAGGGAGTAAATGAGCAAGCAGAAGAATCATGAAAAGAAAATTCATATATCTTATCTATAGATTCTTTCATTGCAACAAATTCCAATAGATAATATAATATGTAAAACACTTATCATTGAAAACGGGGTAATGTCATGGATAAAACAGATGAGTTGCGCTTAGGATTTGAAACTGCATATATAGATGGTTCAGTTGCATCGAACAACCTGTATTGTCCACAATTTGTTTCTAATAATTATAAGACGGGAAAGAAGGTTTTATCTTCTATAGAAGATGAATTGCTGAGATGTGATAGGTTTCAAATTAGTGTTGTGGCGTGTACCAGGATTTAATCTTAGAACAGCAGCAAATGATGATTTTTGGAGATGGTCTTCTGCGTGAGGAAGTTGTACAGAAAATAAAAGACTGCGAAGTGATCTTTCATGCGGGGGATTTCGGTGGACCGGAAATCGTGGAAAGGTTACAGCAGATTGCGCCGGTTTATATGGCACGGGGAAACAATGATAAAGAATGGGCAAAGGATATGCCCTATTTTGTCAGAGAGCAGATAGGAAACCGTACCTTTTATATGTGCCATAAAAAACAGGATCTGCCGGATGATCTGGGTGAAGTAGATTTTGTGATCTGTGGGCATTCTCATAAATATGAACTGAAACAGGAAGGAAGCATTTGTTATATCAATCCGGGAAGCTGCGGGCCGAGACGTTTTCACCAGCCAATTACGTTTGCAATTCTGTATTTTGAGGATGAAACGGTAGATTACAGAGTGGAAAAGATCGATCTTTCCCCTGCACTTACAAAAGAGAATGCAAAAAAGCTTTCCCTGTCAGAGAAAGATCTGGACCGGTTGATCGGCCGTATCATAAAAGAGTTTTCAGCAGGGAAGAGCATCGAGCAGATTGCAAAGAAAAACAGGGTGGAGAAAGAACTTGTGGAGGCTGTCTGCAGAATGTACGCGACGCATCCGGGCGTCACAACAGCCGGGATTATGGAAAAGCTGGAGCTCAGAAAACTGTATGTGAACTAGATAGAAATTCGATATAGGAGTAGAAAGAAGCAATGAAAGTAACGTTATTAAATGATTCCTTCCCGCCGGTCATAGACGGTGTGGCAAATGTTGTAATGAATTATGCAAAGATCCTGCAGGAAGAGAAGCTGGCGGATGTGATGGTGGCAACGCCAGCGTATCCGGGCGCAGAATATCACAGCTATCCCTATTGGGTGGTGCCCTACCAGAGCTTTGATACGACGAAGATCGTAAAAGGATATCGGGCAGGCAATCCGCTTGATGTCAAGGAAATTGTGACAATGAAGGAATTTGCACCGGATATCATACACAGTCATTGTCCGGTGTCTTCCACGCTGCTTGCGCGGACGCTCCGGTTTTATACAGATGCACCGCTTGTATTTACTTATCATACGAAGTTCGATATTGATATTGCCAAGGCAGTGAAGTCAAAGCTGCTGCAAAAAGAAGCCATACATGCGCTTGTCAGCAATATAGAGGCGTGCGATGAAGTATGGGTGGTCAGCAGAGGAGCAGGAGAAAACCTGCGCTGTCTTGGATATACGGGAGAGTACCGCGTGGTCAGCAACGGTGTTGATTTTGCCAAAGGGCGTGTTGCGCCGGAAAAGGTGGCAAAAGTAACGGATTCCTATGATCTTCCGGAAGGAATTCCGGTCTTTTTATTTGTAGGCAGGATTGTCAAATATAAAGGACTTCCGCTTATTCTCGATGCGCTTGCAAAACTGTCGCAGGATGGCGTTGATTTCCGTATGGTATTCGTCGGAAGCGGACCGGATGAAAAGGAGATGAAAGAAAAAGCAGCAAGTCTCCTGAAGCCGGAACAGTATATTTTTACAGGAGCGGTATATGACAGAGAACAGCTCCGCGCATGGAATACGAGGGCGGATCTGTTCCTTTTCCCGTCTACGTATGATACAAATGGTATTGTCGTTCGGGAGGCAGCAGCCTGTGGGCTTGCCAGTGTACTGATCGGAGGAAGCTGTGCGGCAGAAGGCATCACGGATGACAGAAACGGATTTTTGATCGAAGAAACCCCGGATGCCATGTACCGGCTGTTAAAACGTGTGGGTTCTGACCTTGCACATCTGTATGACGTGGGCGAACATGCAATGAATGAGATCTATATTTCATGGGAAGACAGTGTACACAGCGCATATGAGAGATATGGAGAGATCATAGAAGCCAAGAAGAGCGGAAAGCTTGTGTTGCGTCATAATGCGATCTCAGGCTCCATGAAAAACATGCAGGAAAAAGTGCAGGATTCCATAAAGGTAACCGAGGAATTTGGAGAGGAATGCAGGAATTCATTCAAAAAAGAATATGAGATGGCATATGATGAGTTCCTGAAAGAATATGAAAAGATTTCCCGGATTTTTCATATGCATTGACAGATGTTGAAAAGCCGGCTGAGAATAACCGGAAGTCAATGAGAAACAAATGCAAAAACAGCAAGCTATATAAAAAGAGGTATCGGTATGGAAAAAGATTGGTACAAAAGAATGGCATTTTACCAGATCTGGATCAGAAGTTTTTATGATGGAAACGGAGACGGAATCGGCGATCTGTACGGCGTTTACGAAAAACTGCCTTACATAAAATCGCTTGGTGTGGACGGCATATGGTTTTCGCCGCTCTATCCTTCGCCGAATGCAGATTATGGCTATGATATTTCCGACTATAAAAATATCCACCCGGATTATGGGGATCTGGAGCAGTTTCAAAAGGTGCTGGATAAGGCGCACAGCCTGGGACTGAAGGTGATCATGGATCTGGTAGTCAACCATACTTCCGATGAGCATCCGTGGTTTCTGGAAAGCAAGAAAAGCAGGGATAATCCATACAGTGATTATTACATCTGGCGTGATGGAAAGAACGGGAAGCTGCCAAACAACTGGGACAGTCTGTTTGAAGGAAAAGCATGGGAATATTGCCCGGAGCGTGACCAGTATTATCTGCATATTTTTGCAAAAAAACAGCCGGATCTGAATATGGATAATCCAAAGGTACGGGAAGAAGTCAAGAGCATCATGCGGTTTTGGCTGGACAGAGGCGTAGATGGGTTCCGGGAAGATGTGATCACCTTTATTTCGAAAGCTGATAATCTGCCAGACGGACTTCCGTTTATTCCGGCGGCGAACGGACTGCCTTTTTATAAAGATGGTCCGCATATTCATGAGTATCTGGCGGAATTCCGGAAAGTCTGCGAGGAATATGACTGTTTTCAGTTAGGGGAAGGTCCGATGACGAGCACGAGATCTGCGCTTTCCTATCTGACAGGAAAGCATAAATCACTGGATTTGATGTTTCATTTTGATCATATGTTTGCCGATTGCATTTTTACGGAATATATGCAGCGTCCGTTCCACCTCAGAAGTCTGAAGCATGCATTCAGTAAATGGCAGAAAGCATTGAACGGAAGAGCATGGAATACGTTGTATCTGGAAAACCATGACCACCCAAGAGTCATCAGCAGATACGGAAATGAAAGGTATCACAGGGCAAGTGGATCAATGCTTGCGGTCTGCTATCTGTTTCAGCAGGGAACGCCTTTTGTATACCAGGGGCAGGAGATCGGTATGACGAATATAAAACTTGCGTCTATTGATCAGTATGTGGATGTTTCTTCCCATAACAATTATCACACATTCCATTTAAAAGACAGTGTGGAGAAGCGGATGGAGCGGATCCATGCATCCAGCAGGGATTCTGCGCGTACGCCGATGCAGTGGGATGACAGTAAAAATGCCGGATTTACGACCGGTAAGCCATGGTTTTACATCAATCCGAATTACAGAAAGATCAATGTTGCGGCAGAAGAAGAGCAACCGTTCAGTATTCTGAAGCTTTACCGCAGATGCCTCCGTTATCGGAAAAACAGTGATGTGGCACTGTGGGGAGACTATAAGGAATACGATAGGCTCAGTAATCAATTATATGTGTACAAGCGTACTTATCAGCAAAAGAGTCTCCTTATTGTATGTTCCTTCAGTACGCACAGCTTGAAATGGCATAACATAAAAGAGTTCAGGGGCAGAAAGGGAAAGCTTGTGATATGCAACTATCCGAATCCTGTGCATGGCATGCTGAAGCCGTATGAAGCACGAGTATACGAATATAAAGAGTGATATGGGTATAAAATCAACAAAGATGTAGATGTGTATGTGAGCAGAGAGTTCCTTTGAGAGCCCTCTGCTCTGTTTTTTATGCTAGGCGAGACTTGTTTTCTTCCGTTGCTTGTTTGCGGCAAGGTATACAGAGAAGATCGCAACAAGGAAAATACATTGCATACCGATGTATTTCCAGTAATTTGCAAGGGAGTAGCTTTCTCCGGACCAGCCTGTTACCATATTGATGATTTTGATATACCAGTAAGCTGGGAGAAACTTTGCAACAGCTAAAACGCCGGTGCTCAAATACCACTGTGGTACAAAAATACCGCAAAGGAAGCTCATGCCGATCCCGATGATATTGGCAATCAGGTCGAGGGCATTGTCCTTCAGACCAAAGGTACTTAACAGCAGCGTGAGTGCAACGCAGATCAATGTAAATACAAAGCTGTTTAAGATACACAACTGTCCCTGTTGGGAAAAAACATTTTTCGGACCGAAGAACAGGACAGCAACAAGGGTGAAAATAAGCCATGTCAGAATGCTGTAACAGATACAGCCAAGACCAAGCTGTAGGGTACGCGCCTGCGCAGGCAGGGCGGAGCAGGCGATCCGGGAACTGACATCTGTCTGTTGGAAGGTCACAAGGATCGGCACCAGACTGAGGGGAAAAATCATCAGAAAGATGTAGCTCATATACTGGAACCAGTAAAACATAGTTTTGTTTCCGCTGTTTCCGGTCTTTTGAAAGGTAATGGTTTCTACCTTCGGAGATTCCTCCAGATTTTGTCCGGTAGCGGCAATGGCATCTGTCAGGCTATAGCCTCCCGTGCAGTATAAGGAGATCGAATCCAGATAGCTGTCAAGCTGTTCATTGACGAAAAAGCCGTTCGCATTGTCCTGTCTGATGCTGTGTGACAGCTTCAGAGGCGTATCTGTCAAAAACTGTGCCTCAAATCCTTTGGGAATCGTCAGTACATAGCTGATCTGCTGATAAAACAGATTGTCTGTCAAGGATTCCGTATCTGTTTTCTCAAGTGTTACCAGATTGTGACGAGAGCCAAGGTAGTCCTGTATGCTCTGGCTGAGCATGGAATGATCCTCATCCAGGATGGTAATATATATCTTTTTGGCACTGAAATCACCGCTCATCGCTTTAGACTGCGAGATGCTCATTATGAAAATGAGGACCAGAAAAACACCGGAAAAAATAAATACATGTCCAAGATGTTTCTTTGCAATTTTAAAAAATATGTTAAATACTTGCATAGCGGGACCTCCTAGTTTTCAAAATTCCCAGACCGATAAAGAGAACGGATAAAAGAAGCAATGTTACAATATTCCGGGTGTATCTGGCATGCCCTTCAAAAATGCTCAGGCAGTAAAAGCTGTCTGTGATCAGGGCAGCGGGATTGATACGGTTGACAACCGGTGCAACACGGTCAATGAGGACACGCATATTGCCGACCATAAGCCCGCTTAAAAAGCACAGTGGCATGATCACGGCAAAGATGAGCCCGTTTTTTTCTTCCTTTCCTTTTTTGCCAAGTGTGCCAAAGAAAAAACCGAGGGATACACCGGTCAGAACGCCGGTAAACAGCGACAGAATCGCATACGGAAGCTGTGCATCAACACCGACCTTCAAAATATAGGACAGGTAGAAAAAACCAATCAGATTCAGGACAAATTCAAAGATGGTAGCGGCGATCAGTTCACCGATGATCATGCTGGATTTTTTTCGGGCAGAAACTGTTTTCCGGGCAGCGAGCGTAGAAAGATTGCCCTGATTTTCCACAGCTACGGTCACACCGGCCATAGCAGCATATAAACATGCCATAGCGAGCAGATTGTAAAAATACTGCGTGTAAGTATCCACATTTGGATTTTTCTGTAAGGAAACTTCCTCATTAAAGGCATGTGGATTCTGAAAAGCAGAGATTACTTTTTCAGCATTTTCCGGATGCTTCTGCATCGTATCGATCAGCAGATCACAGCGGAGGTTGAATTCTTCCACAAAAGCAGCCAGAATACTCTGTTTGATATTATCTGCGGATGTATTGGCAGAAATACTGAGCTTTGCCTGACTGCCGCTTAATATCATACCGCATACATCGCCGTTTTCCAGAAGCTCTCGTGCTTCCTCTTCGGAACAGAAGGTAGTGTCCAGAAAAGGATCTTCTCCTTCGGAAAGCTGTGTCACGGTCTGCTTGAGTGCTTCTCCGTAATAATCATCGGTAAGGACAACCGCTACAGGAATTGTGCTCATGGATTCCGATGCACCGAGGTTGGAAAAAGCAATATAAAAGAAGGTGCCCAGAATGATCGGGAAAATTAAGATCCAAAACATATTTGTTGTATTGCGAAACAGCCTTTTAAAGCTGCAAAAAATAATCTGTATCATATGACTGTACTCCTTATAGTTTATATCGTTTAATCACGCAGCTCTTTGCCGGTAATTTCCAGAAAAACATCATTCAAGGAAGGAAGCTCGGAATGGACATAGCCGAAGGAGTAGCTTTTCTTTTGCAGGTAATCGAGCACATGAATGAGATTGTGCTGGCCGCCGCTGCAGAGAACCGTCAGCTTATGCTGATCAAAGCTGACTTCATATACATGCGGCAGTTGACGGATAGCGGCAAGATCTTCTTCTGTCAGAGTGAGGATATCGATCGTGATGATCTCACTTTTCTTGATCAGTTTCTTGAGTTCTTCTGTTGTGCCAAGTGCCAGGTTTTTGCCCTGATCGATGATGGCAATGCGGGAACAGATCTGCTCGACTTCGTCCATATAGTGGGAGGTATACAGAATAGTTGCCCCGCGCCGATTCAGTTCGACGATCCCTTCCAGAATTTTGTTGCGGCTCTGCGGATCGACCGCTACGGTCGGCTCATCTAAAATGATCAGTTTGGGCTTATGTGCGATCCAACAGGCAATATTCAGACGACGGAGCAGTCCGCCGGACAGCTTTTTCGGATAAAACTTTCTGAAATGCTCCAGCCCTACAAAAGCAATCGCTTCTTCCACATATTGTTTCCTGAGTGCCTTATCGCGGATATAAAGTCCACAGAAATAATCAATATTTTCAGAAACGGTCAGTTCATCGAAAACCGCCACATTCTGCATGACAACACCGATCTGTGACTTGAGCTTATAATTGGTCGGTGTGATCTCCTCACCGAAAATTTCAATGTCTCCTTTATCATAGGAAAGAAGAGAAAGCAGACAGTTGATCGTAGTTGTCTTCCCACAACCGTTCGGACCGAGAAGACCGAAGATCTCTCCTTCCCGGATGGTCAGGTTTAAATGATCTACAGCGATGACTTCGCCGTATCGTTTCACCAGATTTTCTATTTTGACTGCTGTGTTTGCCATAAGTAACCTCCAGATTGTATGATATCGTTGTGCAGCTTGTTCTGCATGAGAAAAGTATAAAGGGTTTTCTGATTGATTTGTAGTAATAAATGTTAATACCTGATATGACATTTGTCATATTTTCCTTCTTTCATTATACTATTTGCGCGATCTGTGGTAGGATAAAGCTGACCGGGCATGAGAATGTTCATTGTGGAAATTACGAAAAAGGAGGAAAACATCGGATGCAAAAAGCAATAGATAAACATGTGATACTGATGATGGGACTTCTTTTTCTGCTGAACCGAAGTCTGACCTATGAACCGGTGGTGACATTTCTGGCAGCACTCATTTCGATGGAACTGATCATCTATCTGGAAAAAGAGGTTGCCTTTTATGGGATCGTGGCGGTTTATGTGCTGGCGTGCTTTTTTGCACCAAGTCTGATCTTCTTTTTGCCGGTGCATATTTATGAATTTGTTTATAGAAAGAAGTGGTGGGGCTGTCTTTCCTGTGCACTTTTTGTATACAGAATTTCCCTGTTTCATGGGGCTGGGCAGATTCTTTTGTGGATCATGACAGTTATGCTGGCAGTTCTTTTGGCGGTCAGAACCGGGCAGCAGGTACAGGAGCATGCTGCTTTTTTAAAACTCCGGGACAGCAGTGTGGAAGAACAGGCAAAAATGAAGCAGCGTAATAAAGAGCTTTTGGAAAAACAGGACTATGAAATCAGAGTTGCGACATTGTCGGAGCGGAACAGGATCGCACGGGAGATCCATGATAATGTTGGACATATGCTGTCACGCTGCATTTTGCAGCTTGGGGCACTCATGATGGTGCATAAGAAGGAAGAAACACTTTATGCACAGCTTTCGAGTGTGAATGCATCCTTAAATGAAGCCATGAACAACATCCGTGAAAGTGTGCATGATCTGCATGATGAATCCGTAGATCTGAAACAGGCTGTTGTGGAAGCAACTTCCCAGATGCGTCAGAATTATGAGCTGCAGCTAGTATACGATATGTCCCCGCAGGTTCCGAGAAATGTGAAATATGCCATGATCGCCATTGTGAAGGAAGCCATGGCTAACATTGTAAAACACTCCAATGCGACAAAGGTATCTGTTATGCTGCGTGAGCATCCGGGATTTTACCAGCTTCTGATAGAAGATAACGGAACGCAGATCCGCGAAAATAAGCATGCGGGCATCGGGCTTACCAATATGCGGCAGAGAGTGGAGGCACTTGGCGGCAATATCCATTTCAGAACGGATGCGGGATTTGCCATTATAGTATCGATCAGAAAGGAAATGAAAGAATGCGGGTAATTGTAGTTGATGATGATCAGCTCGTGGAGATGTCACTTACGACGATCCTCGGGTCGGATGAAGAAATAGAAGTAGTGGGCAGCGGTCATGATGGCTCGGAAGCTGTTGCGCTGTATCAGAAAGAAAAACCGGACGTTGTTCTGATGGATATCCAGATGCAGGAAATGAGCGGGCTTGCTGCGGCGGAAGAAATCCTTACCATGGATAAGGCGGCGAAGATTCTGCTTCTGACCACCTTTTCGGATGAGGAATATATTGTAAAGGCACTGGGGCTCGGCGTCAAAGGCTACATATTAAAGCAGGATTTTGAGGCGATCATTCCTGCACTGAAAGCGGTTTACGGCGGACAAAGTGTATTTGGTGGAGAGGTGGTATCCAAGATCCCGGCACTTACGGCTGCAAAGCATGATTTTTCCTATGCAGATTATGATATCGGAGAAAAGGAGCAGGAGATCATCGAGCAGGCAGCAATGGGAAAATCCAACCGGGAGATCGCACAGAGTCTCTTTTTGTCCGAAGGAACCGTCAGAAATTATATCAGCGCGATCCTGGAAAAGCTGTCCCTGCGCGATCGTACACAGCTTGTGGTGTTTTATTTCACGAAAATATGTTAGAAAAGAGGAACGTTATGTTTTACCCAAAAGACAATTCTTACAATGACATCCGGGAGAAGTCGCTAAACAGTTGGCTTTTGGAAATGGAGCAGCAGGTTACGCCTGCTGCTCTTTCAGGTAATCGATCACGCAGGTAAGCTCCGGGGAGATCCATTTATTGCGGTGGTACAGAAGCTGGCGCCAGATGCCCGGCGTAGGCATATCACTGACAGGCAGGCTGACAAGCCGTCCGTTTGCAAGATCTTCCTGTACGACAAATTCCGGGAGATAGGAAATGCCGATATCCTGACGGAGCAGGCTGCAGATCAGCTGTGTATCGCCTGTTTCCATGGCAGGTGTTGTTTCGAGCCCTCTGGCAGCAAGGATCTCATCCAGAATCGCGCGATAACTCATATTTTTTTCTGTCAGAAGCAGTGGATAGTCGAGTAATTTCACGATATCCACTTTTTTTTCTTTCGCAAGTGGATGGCGGGGACTGGTGACAAAATGGATATTGACCGGTGCTTCCAGTGCTGTCATGTAATGATGGCTGTAAATACGGCGATCCAGTGTATAGACAATATCGACCTGATTTTGTCCCAGCATCTGGAACATATCATCCGTGCTGGCGGCGATCAGCTTCAGGCGGATTCCCGGATAGCGGTCGTGGAAGTCTTTGAAGTGGCTGTGGAACTGCCAGCTGGAGAGAGATTCTGCGATTGCGATCCTGACAATGCCTGCAGGCGCAGTATTGCCTGCAATATGACCGGCTTCTGCCCAAAGCCGCAGGATCTGGTGCGCAAGCGGAAGCAGCTTCTGTCCTTCGTTCGTCAATGTAACCGTATGACTGATCCGTTCAAACAGTGGAATTCCCAGCTCGTTTTCGAGCTGCTTGATCTGAAAGGAAACGGTGGACTGTGTAAAGCCCAGCCGCTGTGCAGCCTGTGTAAAGCTTTTCAGTTCGTTGACCATGACAAATGTTTCCAAATTTTTAATATCCATTGAAAGATCCCTTTCTGCATTGTTATCGACAAATTCGATAGATGCTATGAAAATCATTTGTTATACAAATGATAATACAAATTGTATAATAAACAACGCAGAAAAACAAGCTATGGTTTGGAAAGACAGAGCATGGCAGCAAAAGAATAGTGAGATAGGAAAAAATTTTATGGAAAACAGAGAAAGACTGGGGAGCAGACTGGGGTTTATCATGCTCTCCGCAGGCTGTGCGATCGGGTGCGGCAATGTATGGAAATTCCCGTGGATGTGCGGACAAAACGGAGGAGGCAGCTTTATGCTGCTTTATATCATCTGCCTGCTGGTGCTGGGACTGCCTGCAATGGTCATGGAACTTTCGGTCGGAAGGGCAGCGCAGACAAGTCCGCTTTATATGTACGGAAAGCTGTCCGGTAAGAAAAAATGGAATATACTCGGCGGCATCTGCCTGATCGGCAATTTTTCCATTATGGCATTTTATACGGTTGTTTCAGGATGGATGCTTTATTATTTTGTAAAATTCCTGACAGGACAGAATCAGGAGTTTGGTTTTGAACAGATGATACAAAGCCCTGCCATCAATGTGTTTTATCTGTTTCTGACAGTGCTGATAGCCTTTGTGATCCTAAGCTTCCACCTGCAGAAAGGACTGGAGCGGATCACAAAATATATGATGTCTGCTCTCATTGTGCTGATGCTTGTTCTGGCGGTACACAGTGTGACCTTAAAGGGCGCGGGACAGGGGCTGTCTTTTTATCTGATCCCTGATTTTTCCAAGATCAACGGTTCTGTTATCGTAGGTGCGATGAACCAGGCGTTTTTTACGCTGTCTGTCGGAATGGGCGGTATGGCGATTTTTGGCAGTTATATTGAAAAAGACCGTTCTTTGATGGGAGAATCCATTCATATTATCGTACTGGATACACTTGTGGCGGTCATAGCGGGAATCATTATATTTCCGGCCTGTTTTACATATGGACTCGAAGTGAAAGCGGGACCGAGCCTTTTGTTTGATACGATGGCGACTGTATTTAATAACATGGCAGGCGGACGCTGGTGGGGCACATTGTTTTTCCTGTTTATGGTATTTGCGGCGTTGTCAACAGTGCTGGGGGTGTGCGAAAATCTGCTGGCAATGGTAAGAGAATATACCGGCTGGTCCAGACCGAAGGGCTGTGTTGCCTGCGGGACAGTGATTTTCCTTGCAGCACTGACGACAGCACTCGGCTACAGCGTATTTCATTTTCAGCCGTTTGCCAAAGGAACTGCATGGCTGGATTTCTGGGACTTTATTGTATCAAACAATGTACTGCCACTGGGCTCTTTGATGCTGGCGGTATTCTGCTGCTATAAGATTGGTTGGGGTTGGGACCGGTTCCTTATGGAAGCAAATGAAGGAAAAGGTATGAAGGTAAAGAAATGGATGCGGCCAGTTTTTCAGTATTTGTTACCGCTTGTAATCCTGTTTATCTATATTTACGGTATGATCACTTTTCAGTGGAAGTAATTAAAATCTAAAGCTGTGTTTAAAAAGTAAAAAAGATACGTGCGAAGAGAAGAATAGCATGATAAGAAGGCGCCTGTTGATAAAAAATATCAATAGACGCCTTCTTTGTTGTAAATAGAAACAAGTATGCTATACTGATTTTGAAATTAGGCGCAACTAACCATGGGCAGAAGTGCATTCTGGCATGTAGAAATGAGGAGATTATGGCAATAGAAGAGAAGAAATTTTTAGAAATTGTAGACTTGAAAAAAGGATTTGGAAGCGGAGAAACAAGGCAGGAGGTTTTGCGGGGGATGAACTTTTCCGTTGCGAAGGGAGAATTCTGTGTATTACTCGGGCCTTCCGGTTCCGGAAAGTCTACCCTGTTAAATATTCTCGGAGGTATTGATAATGCAGATTCCGGATACATAAGTATAGACGGAGATAAGCTGGAAGACATGGGCGAGAAAAGACTGACGATGTACCGCAGGAAACATCTGGGCTATGTGTTCCAGCTTTATAATTTGATCGCAAACCTGAATGTGAAAGAAAACATAGAGGTGGGTGCTTATCTTTCCGACAACCCGCTGGATATAGATGATCTTTTGCATACGCTGGGACTGTATGAGCATCGGTATAAGCTGCCAAACCAGCTTTCAGGTGGACAACAGCAGCGCGTTTCCATCGGCCGTGCGATCGTAAAGAACCCGGATATCCTGCTTTGTGATGAACCGACGGGAGCACTTGACTACAATACATCAAAAGAAATATTGAAGCTGATCGAGGATGTCAATCAGAAATATGGCAATACGATCATTATGGTAACGCATAACGAAGCGATCAAAAACATGGCAGACCATGTGATCAAACTGCGTGATGGTATGGTACGACATAATGATATTAATACAAATAAGATTTCCGCACAGGATCTGGAATGGTAAGGGGTGTGGAAAGATGAGGAAGAAAAGAAACAAAAATCCCCTGATCAAAAGAATTTTGCGGGAGCTTTCCGGTGACTGGAAGAAATATCTGGTAGTGGCACTTTTCCTGATCCTGACGATCGGCTTTGTATCCGGTATGTATGTGGCAAACGGCAGTATGCTGAAAGCGGCAGAGGACGGAAAAACAAAGTATAAGCTGGAGGACGGTCATTTTGAACTGCAGAAAAAGGCGGATGCGGAGCTTCTTGCAGCGATCGGAACAGGGGAGAAGGCAGATGTAAAGCAGTATTATCTGGATAAAGCAACGAAAGAACTGGATGAAAAATTCGAGAAAGAATTTGCAGAGAAGTTTGATGCGCAGATGGTGGAAAAAATGTCACCGGAGATGCTGGAGGCTGCAAAACAGACAGATGCTTATCAGACAGCCTATGATGAGGCATACCGGGAAGCATACGAGAAAGCACTTGGGGAGATCAATGATAAGATTGATGACGAATATGCGGAAGCGGAAGAAAAGTATGAACTGAACGATCCGGATTTTCAGGCGGTAAAGACGAAGGTTCACGAAAATTTTTACCGGAATGAGGAGGAAGACTATAACAATGACGGGGAAACGGATGGAACCATCCGCGTTTATGCCAAAACGGATGCAGTCAACGAGGCATGCATTCTGGACGGAAAGCTTCCGGAGCAGGCAGATGAAATTGCCATCGACCGTATGCATGCGGATAATGTCGGCATAAAGGTGGGAGATACTGTTTCCGTATCCGGAAAGAAATTTCGTGTAACAGGTCTGATCGCATATGTAAATTATGCAACACTGCATGAAAAGGCAACAGATTTTATGTTTGATGCGTTGAAATTTGATGTGGCTATGGTGACTGATGAGGGCTTTAACAGTTTACATAAAAAAGTGCATTTCGCTTATGCCTGGGTTTATGAAGAAAAGCCGGCGGATGATGTGGCAGCCAAGGAGCAGTCAGATGATTTCATGCGGGCACTTCTGACACAGACGGTCGTAGCGGACAATGAGATTGCGGACTATGTACCTGCTTATGCCAATCCGGCGGTCAACTTTGCAACAGAGGACATGGGATCGGATGAAGCAATGGGTGGTGTCCTTTTGTATATTCTGATCGGTATTATCGCTTTCATCTTTGCAATTACAATCAACAACACGATCGTAAAGGAGGCTTCCGCGATCGGAACACTGCGGGCATCGGGGTATACAAGAGGAGAACTCATCAGACATTATCTTTCCATGCCTGTGATCGTCACGCTGTTTGCGGCTGTGATCGGAAATGTCCTTGGCTATACGGTATTTAAAAAGGTAGTTGTTTCCATGTATTATAACAGTTACAGTCTGCCGACTTATGAAACGATCTGGAATGCGGAGGCATTTGTAAAAACTACGCTGATACCGGTCATTTTGATGCTGGTTGTGAATCTGCTCATTATTACAAAAATGATGCATCATACGCCGCTGCAGTTTTTGCGCCATGATCTGAAGAAAAGCAAGCGGAAGAAAGCAATGAGGCTGCCACGCTGGAGCTTCTTAAACAGATTCCGTCTGCGTATTTTGTTCCAGAATATTCCTAATTATCTGGTTCTGTTTGTGGGAATCTTCTTTATTATGGTATTACTTGCCATGGCGGTCGGTATGCCAAGTACCCTGCAATATTATAAGGATAACGCCGAAAGCATGATGTTTGCAAAATATCAGTATGTGCTGTCCGATTATGAGGACGAGGATGGCAATACGGTCACGACAGACAATGCGGATGCGGAGAAGTTTGATATGACATCTTTGCAGAAGAAAAGTGATGCTTTTGATGAAGAAGTATCCGTTTATGGCATCGAAAATGACAGCCGATATGTGCAGATCGACGGACTTTCTGCCCTGAAAGAGGGAGAGGTTTATATCGCAAAGCCATTCAGTGAAAAGTATCACCTGACCAAAGGCGATACAGTAACGCTGGATGAGAAATATGAAAACAAACAGTATACATTCAAAGTGGCGGGCATTTATGAAAAGTGTCAGAGCATTGCGGTATTTATGCCGATTGGGCAGTTTGGTAAGGTATTTGCCCTGAAGGATGGACAGTTTGGCGGCTTCCTTTCCGATACCGAGATCACGGATCTGGAGGAAGATAATGTTGCAACGGTGATCACGATCCGGGATATCACAAAGATGTGTGACCAGCTCGATCATTCCATGGGAAATTATATGACCTATTTCCAATATTTGTGCATCCTGCTTTCTATTGTTATGATCTACCTTCTGACAAAGCTGATCATTGAGAAAAATGAAAATGCCATTTCCATGACAAAGATATTGGGATACAAAAACAGCGAAATAGCAGGGCTTTATCTGATGGCGACTACAATTGCAGTGCTGCTTATTGATGTGGTTACCGTCTTTCTGGGCGAGAAAGTGATCGTTTATGTATGGGCGGCCATGATGACTTCTTACAGCGGATGGTTTACCTTTATGGTGGAACCGGCCGGATATCTCAAGATGTTTGCGTTTGTCCTGATCGGATATCTGATCGTTATGTGTTTTGATTTTAACCGGATCCGGAAGATCCCGATGGACGAAGCACTGAAAAATGTGGAATAAGAATCAAGATTTGCAAAATCCGGAATTGTAAAATTCCGGATTTTGTGGTTTCATAGAAGAAGAGCGTGTAAAATGCAGAATGTCTTTGTACCTTCAACAGACCAGAAGGATACAATCAGACAACAGGAAGAAAATTGAAAAAAGGAGACAGAAAAATGCCGGTTTTTGATTTTAGCGGAAAAGGAACAGGAAAGGCAGAGGAGGTTTGTACATATACAACCTTTATATCGGATGCAAAAGAGAAAAGCCCGGAGGATCCGATCCTTGTGATCAGTAATAAAGAGCAGCAGTGGAAGCATCACACCAATGGCCTTTTTACCAATCAGACAAAACGGACCTCTTTTGAATTCAAGGAAGAAGGAGAAACCTACCCGGCTGATATCTTAAAGGTAGATGCCAGATTTGTAAATCTGATCAAATGGCTGGGAGAGAACCGGATCAATGTCCGCCTTTCCGGTAAAAATACAGAGGATGGTTATGCAGTATACAGAATCCGGGAAACTGCATTTGGCGGTGGCACTAAGCTTTCCGCTGCAGACGGATTTTTACAGTATATGATTGAAAGACTGTTGTCCATGACAGCAGTGGAGGAAATCGAAGAGGATGATGATGCGGAAGAGGAAGGCGACGATATGAAGATCACCAGCCTGCAGAGTATTTCCGATTTCATGACCTGCGCAGGAAGAACGCTTCCAGATAATATCAGACTCTGGGCAAGACGTAACCTTGCTGTGGCAAGATCCCATGAAGTTTCCCCGGAGGAACGCCGCCATGCACAGCGTGCCCTTTCCATTATGATGAATGTACAGTGGAAGAGTGATTATTTTGAGGCGATCGATCCGGTAGAGGCCAGAAAGATCTTAGACGAGGAACTGTATGGACTGGAACGTGTGAAGCAGCGTATCATGGAGACGATCATCCAGATCAACAGAACCCATACATTGCCTGCTTATGGGCTTCTGCTTGTCGGCCCGGCAGGAACCGGTAAGTCACAGATCGCCTATGCGGTAGCACGTATTTTAAAACTGCCGTGGGCTACACTTGATATGAGTTCCATCAACGATCCGGAGCAGCTTACGGGAAGCTCCCGTATTTATGCAAATGCAAAGCCGGGTATTATTATGGAAGCATTCTCCATCGCGGGAGAATCCAATCTGGTATTTATTATCAACGAGCTGGACAAGGCAGCTTCCGGCAAAGGAAACGGCAATCCGGCAGATGTCCTGCTGACTCTGCTTGATAATCTCGGGTTTACCGATAACTACATTGAATGTATGATTCCGACATTTGGTGTATATCCGATCGCAACCGCAAATAATAAAGAAGATATCAGTGCTCCGCTGATGTCCCGTTTTGCAGTGATCGATATCCCGGATTATACATTTGAGGAAAAGAAAGTGATTTTCAGCAGATTTGCACTGCCAAAGGTTCTGAAACGGATCGGTCTTCTGGAAAATGAATGCATTATTACGGATGATGGTCTGGATCAGGTGATCATGCAGTTCTCCGACACAACGGGTGTCCGGGATCTGGAGCAGGCAGCAGAGCATATCGCAGCCAATGCGCTTTACCAGATCGAGGTCGATCACAAAAAACAGGTGACTTTCGATGCGCAGGCGGTAAAAGAGCTGTTTGCATAGGAGAGTAAAGTTAATATCATTCTAAATAAAGTAATATCGTTGTAAAAAGGGCGGCAAAACTTGATACAAAATGACATGTTTTGTATATTTTCCGCCTTTTTTTGATGCTTTTTTTTCGAAATGGGTTGCGAAAACTGTGGCAACATATTATTATGAAAAAGCTGATTTTATAAAATTTTTATAATTAGGTGAAAGTAATTATTCTATATGGAGTGGATAAAACAACATGGATTACACGAGAGAAATCGCGATAGAAAGGCTTTTGAAGAGCTACCGATCCAGTTACAACATTCATCCGGACGAAGATGACCGGAACCCGATCACAGCGCGCTGTGATTTTTTTGAGCATTCAGGGCAATATGTCATTTCCAAAAAGGCAGAGCTTTGGACTGCTGATACAGAAGAATTCTTATATTTTCTGAATATCCCGCATCTCACACTTGAGCTGTATCAGAAGTGGAGAGATTATGTACATGAAGATGGCATGAACCGTCTGCATGTCGGGCCGGGACATATGGCATCTTATATCACACCTGTATTCATCTGCGATACTTGTGACGAAGATGCGAGGAAGGCACTGAAAAAGTGTCATATATCAAAAAGTTTTCATTTTTCACTGCATGGCTGGATGGATCACCATACTGCACTTGTAGAGCTGTCAACAGGACAGATTGATGCGAACAGGGGCGGCCGCCACACAGCGAAATTCATGAAAAAGGTACTATATTCGTAAATATGGAAGGGAGAACGAGTAAATGAATTCATTAGTACTTCTTCTCATCTGTGTTGCCATTCTTGTAATCGGCTACATCTTCTACGGCGGATGGCTTTGCAAGCAGTGGGGCGTTGGTGAGAGCAAAACTGAGACACCGGCTCATACAATGGAAGACGGTGTGGACTATGTTCCGGCAAAAGCACCGGTTCTGATGGGACATCATTTTTCATCAATCGCAGGTGCAGGCCCTATCACAGGACCGATCGGCGCAGCAATCTTTGGTTGGCTGCCTGTAACTCTTTGGATTCTCATCGGAGGTATCTTCTTCGGTGGTGTGCATGACTTTGGCGCACTTTTTGCATCTGTCCGCAATAAAGGCCAGTCAATTGGAGAGATCATCTCCACTAACATGAGCAAGCGTGCAAAACAGCTGTTCATTATTTTCTCATACCTGACACTGATCCTTGTTGTAGCTGCTTTTGCTTCAATCGTAGCATCAACATTCGGTGCTGTATATGATGAAAGTGGTGCACTTGATCTGGCGAAATCCGCTACACCTGCATCAGTTGCTATGATCTCTGTATTATTCATCCTGATCGCTGTCGTATTCGGTTTCTTTGTATACCGTAAAAACGTGCCAATGGGCGTTGCTTCTATCGTTGGTGTACTTGCAATCGTTCTGATCATGGCAGTTGGTATGAATTTCCATCCGATCTATCTGTCAACAAAGACATGGATGTGGATCGTAGGTCTTTACATTGCAATCGCATCTGTAACACCTGTATGGATCCTTCTGCAGCCACGTGACTACTTAAGCTCATTCCTGCTTTATGCAATGCTTGCAGTTGCGGTGTTCGCTGTTGTTGTGGCACATCCTACATTTGATGCAAGTTTCCCGGCAGTAACAGGTTTCGCAGTAGACAACGGAAACGGTGTCCAGTATCTGTTCCCTGTACTGTTCACAACAGTTGCATGTGGTGCTATCTCCGGTTTCCATTCACTGGTTTCCTCAGGTACAACATCTAAACAGCTTGATAAAGAAAAAGATGCCAAGCCGATCGCTTACGGCGGAATGCTCCTTGAGTGTGTACTTGCTGTATTAACTCTTTGTGCAATCGGTTATGCTTACAAGTGGAATCAGGCAAATCCTGACAGCGCACTTGTTGGTGCAACAGCTATCTTCGGTGGTGGTATCGCTCACATGGTTGACGATGTTATCCCGGGCAGCTACACAGTACTGAACTCTCTGCTCGTACTTACATATTCAGCATTCTGTCTGACATCTCTGGATACAGCAACACGTCTTGCACGTTTCATGTTCCAGGAATTCTGGCTTGAGCCTGGTCAGACACCAAAGGATATTAAGGAAGGCTGGAAGAAGGTTATGGTTAACCCATACTTCGCAACAATCTTAACAGTTGTACTTGGTATCTTACTTGGTATGACAGGATATGCTAAGATCTGGGGGCTGTTTGGTGCAGCGAACCAGTTACTTGCAGGTATCGGTCTGTTAGCAGTTGCTACATGGCTTGGTAATGCAGGAAAGAACAACAAGATGTTCTTAATCCCTATGGCATTCATGATCGTTGTTACGATCTGCTCACTTGCTCTGACAGTAAAGAACCAGATTGGTATCATTGCTGCAGGCAGCGCTGACTGGGGTCCATATGCACAGGTTATCCTTGGTGCACTATTGATCATTCTGGCAATCATCCTTGTAATCGAGGGTGTCCAGACACTGAAGAACCAGAAAGCAAAAAAAGCTGACGCATAATATGTGATCTGATAAGGGTTATTATTTTAAAATGAGATGAGGCATCCGTCCGGATGCCTCATTTTTCTTTTATCAAACGAATGATACCTATAATTAAATTTATGTATGGTTTTCTGCCGCAGCCGCGAAAACTAAAACAGACTGCCGGCAATATGTACCAGATAAGCCGCAAGCCAGGCGATCACACACTGACCGGCAACGACCACTGCAGCCCACTTACCGCCAAGCTCACGTTTGATCGATGCAACCGCTGCAACACAAGGTGTGTAAAGCAGGCAGAAAGCAAGAAGGGATGCTGCTGAAAGTGGTGTCAGAACTGCCTGCAGGGAGGCGGTTGAGCCAAATAATATGGACAGCGTGGCAACAACACTTTCCTTTGCCATGAAGCCTGTGATCAGGGCTGTGGAAATACGCCAGTCACCGAATCCAAGCGGTGTAAAGACCGGTGCGATCAATCCTGCTACGGCGGCGAGAATACTGTTCTGGGAATCTGTCACAAGATTCAGGTGCAGATCAAAGGTCTGTAAAAACCAGATGACGATCGTAGCAAGGAAAATAACGGTAAAGGCTCTTTGCAGAAAGTCTTTTGCTTTTTCCCACAAAAGCTGACTGACATTTTTAGCACCGGGAAGCCTGTAGTTTGGCAGTTCCATAACAAACGGAACGGCTTCTCCGTGAAACAGAGTAGAACGCAGAAGAAGTGCCATCAAAATACCGATGGCAATACCGCCAAAGTAAAGTGCGATCATAACAAGTGCACCATGTCCCGGGAAAAAAGCTGCAGCAAAAAAACTGTAGATCGGCAGCTTGGCGGAGCAGCTCATAAACGGTGTCAGAAGGATCGTCATTTTACGGTCCCGTTCGGACGGCAGGGTACGGCTTGCCATAACACCCGGAACCGTACAGCCAAAGCCGACCAGCATAGGAACAATGCTGCGGCCGGAAAGTCCAATCTTACGGAGCAGTTTATCCATAACAAAAGCAACTCTTGCCATGTAACCGCTGTCTTCCAGAAGAGACAGGAAGAAAAAGAGTGTGACGATGATCGGTAAAAAGCTGAGCACACTTCCGACTCCGTTGAAAATGCCGTCAATGAGCAGTGAGTGAAGCACAGGGTTGATATGTGCTGCGGTAAGGAGCTGGTCCGTCAGATGTGTCAGCGAATCAATCCCAAGCTGCAAAAGATTGGAAAGCGCCGAACCGATCACATTAAAGGTCAGGAAAAATACAAGTCCCATAATGGCGATAAAACACGGAATGGCGGTAAACCGTCCTGTCAGCACTTTATCCATTTTCACACTGCGCATATGTTCACGGCTCTCATGTGGTTTGACGACCGTTTCTTTACAGATCTTTTCAATAAAGGTAAAACGCATATCTGCAATGGCAGCAGCACGGTCAAGGCCGCGCTCCGTTTCCATCTGGACAATGATATGTTCCAGTGTTTCCTTCTCATTTTCATCCAGCTGCAGCTGTTCCAGTATCAGATGATCACCTTCCGCCAGCTTTGCTGCAGCGAAACGGACCGGAATACCTGCAGATTCCGCATGATCTTCGATCAGGTGCATAATACCGTGCAGACAACGGTGTACAGCACCGCCGTGATCTTTTGCATCACAGAAATCCTGTCTGCCCGGACGTTCCTGATATTTTGTGACATGCATGGCATGTGCGACCAGCTCGCTGATGCCTTCATTTTTGGCGGCGGAGATAGGAATGACGGGAATACCAAGCATTTCTTCCATCTGGTTGACTAAAATAGAGCCACCGTTGACACGCACCTCGTCCATCATATTCAGTGCAAGTACCATGGGAATATCAAGCTCCATAAGCTGCATGGTCAGATACAGATTTCGTTCAATATTGGTAGCATCTACAATATTAATGATGCCTTTCGGTTTTTCATTTAAAACAAAGTTACGTGTTACGATCTCTTCATTGGAATAAGGAGACATGGAATAAATACCGGGCAGATCCGTTACAAGCGTATTTTTCTGTCCGCGGATCGCACCGTCTTTCCGGTCTACCGTAACGCCCGGGAAATTACCGACATGCTGGTTGGAGCCGGTCAGCTGGTTAAATAAAGTTGTTTTACCGCAGTTCTGATTCCCTGCAAGCGCAAAGGTCAGAACGGTGCCTTCCGGCAAAGGGTTTTCTTCCTCTTTATTGTGGTACCGGCCGCCTTCTCCGAGTCCGGGATGATCGATAAGCTTTGATGTCTGCTTTGGCGGAAGCGGTTTCTTTTCATATATATTTTCAATTGTGATCTTTTCGGCATCTGCCAGTCTGAGTGTGAGCTCGTAGCTGTGGATACGCACCTCAACCGGATCGCCCATAGGGGCATATTTCACCATGGTGATCTCTGCTTTTGGAATGATACCCATATCCAGAAAATGCTGGCGCAGGGCACCTTCACCGCCAACGCTAACAATGGTTGCGGTTTTTCCGATCGGAAGTTCTTTTAATGTCATGTTGGTCTCCATTCCGCCGTCTTTCGGTTGACGGCACAAATAGTAATGAAAGTTCTGTTTTTGCACTATCCTCTGTAAACCGATAGTGCGTGTTATTGATAAAAAATCTCAGTAGTAGTATAGACATAAATCAAAGAAGCGGTCAATGCCTCGATTTGATTTTTTGGAAAAAGAAACTGAACAAAACGGCAAAGTATGTTATAATTCCGTAGGATAAAATCTTAGAAAGTATGCAGGAGCATGACATGCAGACAGAAAACGGACAGAAGAAAAACAAATACGAAATAGATATGACTAACGGAACATTGATGGATAAGCTGATCTCATTTTCGCTTCCGCTGATGTTGTCAGGCATTTTACAGCTGATGTTTAATGCGGTAGACATTATCGTGGTTGGCAGATTTACAGGGAGCAGTGCACTGGCAGCGGTCGGTTCGACCACTGCACTCATTAATGTATTTACCAATCTCTTTATCGGGATATCATTAGGTGCAAATGTGCTGGCTGCCAGATTTTATGCAGCAGGCAGAGAAAAAGAAATGTCAGAGACAGTGCACACAGCCATCGCTCTTGCGCTTGTCAGTGGGCTTATCATGGCAGTGGTGGGTGTTGTATTTGCAAAAGGAGCACTTATCTTAATGGATACTCCTGCAGATGTTATCGGACAGTCTGCTTTGTATATGCGCATTTATTTTGTAGGAATGCCATTTTTTATGCTGTATAACTACGGTGCAGCTATTTTGCGTGCAGTGGGAGATACAAAGCGGCCGCTCATTTTTCTGATCGTATCCGGTGTGATCAATGCATTGCTGAATCTGTTCCTTGTTATCGTGTGTGATATGGGTGTTGCAGGTGTTGCCATTGCAACTGTGATCTCCCAGATGATCTCCTGTATTCTGGTATTGCGCTGCCTGTATCAGACACAGGGAAGCTATCAGCTTCGGTTTTCAAAGCTGGCAATCAAAGGGGAGTATGTCGGACAGATCTTTCAGGTAGGTGTTCCTGCAGGTATCCAGAGTACGGTCATCAATTTTTCAAATGTGCTGCTGCAGTCGTCCGTTAACTCCTTCGGCTCTATAGCTATGGCGGGGTATACCGCGGCTAACAATATTTTTGGCTTTTTGTATGTCTCAGTCAATTCCATCACGCAGGCGTGTATGAGTTTTACCAGCCAGAATTATGGTGCAGGCAGGAAAAAACGTATGGATCGGGTTTTGCTGGAATGTATGCTGCTATCGGTTGTATCTGCGCTCATCTTAGGTAGCAGTGCCTACCTGTTCGGACCTGAGATCCTGCGGATCTATACAACAGATCCGGCGGTCATAGCCTGTGGTATGGAAATCATGTTATATACAACTGTGACTTATTTTCTGTGTGGTCTGATGGATCTGTTCCCGGGAGCACTTCGCGGTATGGGACATTCGGCAGTTCCGATGATCCTTTCCGTGATCGGAACGGTTGGTACGAGAATTGTCTGGATCTATGGGATCTTTCCGCAGCACAGATCATTAAAGATCCTGTTTATTTCTTATCCGGCCTCATGGATCATCACGATCGTCATGCAGGTGGTCTGTTACTATTTTGTAAGACGCAGTGTTTATGCAAAAATGCCGGATGAGATGCAAAGCATCTAAAAGACCGGAAGGAATGTTGGATGGCGGTAAAAATGCTATGCATACCGGATCGTGAAACAGGCAGCGGCAGTTGCAGAAAAGGTCATGTACGGCTTGGAGGAACTGAAGGACAGTGGCTATTTGACGGTTGTGATCGTAAAGATTGTGAAGAAAATGAGCAGATAGAAGGTCGGGCATTGCCCGGCCTTTTATAGATTAGTTACAAAATATCGCGAAATGTAAATTGTTTTGTGTATGGGGCGTGCTATATACTATTACGAGCAGGATAAACGAAGTGGAAATACCATGCAGATGAACCATACGAGTAAGTTATAACAAAACAGGATGAGGAAAACTATGATTGCAGTGATCAGAGGAACCGGTTCTTATATTCCGCCGCGGGTGGTGGAAAATGAGGAACTAAAAAATTACATAGAAACAAATGATACATGGATCCGGGAACGGACAGGGATAGAAAGGCGTCATGTTGTGACAGATGATACGGTCGCTTCTATGGCTGTAGAAGCCGGAAAAGCAGCATTGGAAAATGCCGGAATACAGGCAGAATCGCTGGAACTGATCATCGTATCCACAACAAGTCCCACGCAGATGATCCCATGCAATGCCTGTCTGGTGCAAAAGGAGCTTGGTGCGGTAAAGGCGGCGTGCTTTGACCTGAATGCTGCCTGCAGTGGATTTATCACAGCTTACCAGACCGCCTGCGCCTATATAGAAAGCGGATTCTATCAGAAGATCCTTGTGATCGGCAGTGAAGCACTTTCCTGTATTACAGATTGGTCGGACCGCAGTACCTGTATTTTATTCGGAGACGGAGCAGGTGCGGTGGTTCTGACGGCGGAAGCAGGCGAAAAACAGGTATCTGTCTGTGGTGCAGATGGCAGGATGGGAGATGCATTGACACTATACAGCGGGTATTCTTCAAATCCGTTTGGCACGCAAGAGCCGATGCAGAGAGCAGCAGCGGATGACAGCGGAAAAAATGCATGTGTCAGAATGGACGGACAGGCGATTTTCCGGTTTGCCGTCCGTAAGGTGCCACAGCTCATAGAGGAGTTGCTACAGAAAAACAGCTTACAGAAGGAAGCTATCAAATATTATATTCTGCATCAGGCAAATGAGCGCATTGTGGAAGCTGTTGCAAAAAGAACAGGACAGCCGATCGAAAAATTCCCGATGAATGTACAGGAGTATGGAAATACTTCTTCTGCTTCTGTTCCGATTTTATTGGACGAGCTTTGTCGGGATGGCAGAGTAAAAGCCGGAGACAGGCTGGTGATCGCCGGATTCGGAGGCGGGCTGACCTGGGCAGCCAGTGTTGTGACATGGCGGTAGGAAGATGGAAAAGGAGAATAAAATGCAGACAGAAATAAATAACTTATTGGAAATAGAATATCCGATCATACAGGGCGGTATGGCATGGGTAGCAGAGCATCATCTGGCAGCAGCTGTATCAGAAGCCGGCGGATTTGGGCTGATCGGTGCAGCAAATGCACCGGCTGACTGGGTCAGAGAGCAGATCCGGAAAACAAAGGAATTAACGGATCGACCGTTTGGCGTAAATGTCATGTTAATGAGTCCCTATGCGGACGAAGTTGCCCGGGTGATCGCAGAGGAAGGTGTAAAGGCTGTTACAACAGGAGCCGGCAATCCGGAAAAATATATGGAACTGTGGAAAGAACGGAATATCAAAGTGATTCCGGTTGTGGCATCGGTTGCACTGGCAAAACGTATGGAGCGTTGCGGGGCAGACGCAGTTGTGGCAGAGGGATGCGAATCCGGCGGACATATCGGAGAAAGTACGACAATGACATTAGTACCACAGGTTGTGGATGCGGTTGACATCCCGGTGATCGCCGCCGGAGGGATCGGTGATGGCAGAGGAATTGCAGCAGCATTTATGCTGGGGGCAAAGGGCGTACAGATGGGTACACGGTTTGTAGTCACAAATGAATGTCAGGTACATCCGGCTTATAAGGAACGCATCATCCGGGCAAAGGATATTGATACAAGAGTTACAGGAAGAAGTACGGGACACCCGATCCGGGCACTGCGGAATGATATGACAAAAGCCTATTTGCAAAAGGAACAGGAGGGAGCCTCTACAGAAGAGCTGGAGCTTCTGGCCTCCGGTGCACTCAGAAGAGCCGTGCAGGAAGGCGATATTCATAACGGCAGTCTGATGTCCGGTCAGATTGCAGGACTTATCAAAGAAGAAGTTAGCTGTAAACAACTAATTGATACGCTGGTAAGCCAGACAAAAGAAGCATTAAACAGGAGCAGGATGTATGAGTAAAATTGCTTTTATCTATCCCGGACAGGGGGCACAGAAATGTGGCATGGGACGGGATTTTTATGAAAACAGTGAGCAGGCAGAAAGATACTTTGATGATGTCTGTGGGCAGCTTGATTTTGATCTGAAAAAAATCTGTTTTACAGAAAATGAAGAGATCAATCAGACGGAGTTTACACAGCCGGCGATGGTTGCAGTCTGTCTGATGATCACGCAGGAACTGCTTATGCGGGGAATCAGACCGGAAATGACTGCAGGACTCAGTCTTGGAGAATACGCGGCAATCGCTACAGCCGGGGCATTTTCCATGGAGGATGCAGTACTTCTTGTCAGAGAGCGCGGAAAGCTGATGCAGTACACCGTACCGGCGGGAATCGGCGGTATGAGTGCAGTGCTGGGCATGGAAGCAGAAAAGATAGAAGATGTGCTGCAGGACATTCCGGGAGCTATGATCGCAAATTACAACTGTCCGGGACAGATTGTTATCACAGGTGAGCTTACGGCACTTGAAAAGGCAGGTGCTGCATTGAAAGAAGCCGGTGCAAAGAGGGTATTGCCATTGAAAGTGAGTGGCCCGTTTCATTCTTCCCTGATGGAGCCGGCAGCTTCAAAGTTGAAACAGGAGCTTTTAAAAGTAACAATATCCGATCTGCAGATCCCTTACATTTCCAATGTGACAGCGCAGAAGGTAACGGATAAGCAGGAGATTGCCGGACTGCTTTGTGAGGGAATCCATTCTTCCGTGCACTGGGAGCAGAGTGTGAGATATATGATAAGGCAGGGAGTTGATACTTTTGTAGAGATCGGTCCGGGAAGAACACTGGCCGGCTTCATGAAGAAGATAGATCCGGCAGTAACTGTGAAAAATGTCGCCGTCTGGGAAGATGTGGAGAAAGTGGTAAATGAATTATGTTAACTGGAAAAGTGGCACTGGTAACAGGTGCATCCAGAGGAATCGGGTGTGCAATTGCTAAGAAGCTGGCAAGCATGGGAGCGCTTGTGATCGTGAATTATAATGGCTCAAAGGAAGCAGCGGAGACTGTTGCAGGGGAAATTTGTAAAGAAGGCGGCAGTGCTGTAACCTATGGCTGTGATGTGTCGGATGAAGCGGCCGCGACAGCTATGATCGCAGCAATTACAAAAGACTACGGCGGAATAGACATTCTTGTCAATAATGCAGGGATCACAAGGGATAACCTAATGCTCCGTATGACAGATGCGGAATTTGATGCGGTGCTTGCAACTAACCTGAAAGGTGCATTTCATACAATGCGTGCTGCAGCAAAGACAATGCTGAAAAAGCGCTATGGCAGGATTATCAACATTGCGTCTGTATCGGGAATTACCGGAAATGCAGGACAGGCAAATTATGCTGCTGCGAAGGCAGGGATGATCGGTATGACAAAATCTGCCGCGAGAGAACTCGCCGGCCGTGGAATTACAGTAAATGCAGTTGCACCGGGATTCATTGAAACCGATATGACAAGGAAGCTTCCCGAAGAAATCAGGGAAGGTGCATGTAAGCAGATCCCGCTTGGGCGGTTCGGACAGCCTGAGGATGTGGCAAAGGCAGTGGCATTTCTAGCTGCGGAAGGATCGTATCTGACAGGACAGGTGCTTGCTGTTGACGGTGGCATGGTAATGTAGAATGGAGACAGAGAATGAAAAGAAGAGTTGTTATTACAGGAATGGGGGCAGTTACCCCGACCGGAAACAATGTGGATACATTTTGGAACAGCTGTAAGGAAGGAAAAGTCGGCATTGACCGGATCACAAAGTTTGATACATCGGATTTTAAGGTAAAGCTTGCAGCAGAGGTAAAGGATTTCAGAGCTGCTGACCATATGGATCCGAAGGCGGCAAGACGTATGGAGCCTTTTGCACAGTATGCTGTGGCGGCTTCGGGAGAAGCGATGGAGGATGCAGGGATCAATATGGAAGCGGAAGACCCTTACCGCGTGGGAGTGATCATTGGCTCCGGTATCGGAAGTCTGGAGACAGTGGAGGCTACTTATGATAAAGTGCTGGAACATAAGGTAAACAGGGTAAATCCGCTGACGATTCCTAAGATGATCTCTAACATGGCTGCAGGTAATGTTTCCATTCAGTTCGGACTTAAGGGAAAGTGTGAAAATGTCGTAACAGCCTGTGCAACGGGCACAAATTGTATCGGTGATGCCATGCGCACGATCCAGTACGGAGAAGCGGATATCATGCTGGCCGGTGGAACAGAAAGCTGTATCTGCCCTACGGGGGTTGCAGGTTTTCAGCAGCTGACAGCACTTTCGACGGAAACAGACAGGATGCGGGCTTCCATTCCTTTTGACAAGGACAGAAACGGTTTTGTCATGGGAGAAGGGGCAGGTATTTTGGTACTGGAAGAGCTTTCCCACGCACAAAAGCGCGGCGCACATATTTATGCAGAGCTTGTGGGATATGGAGCAACAGCGGATGCATATCATATTACATCTCCGTGTGAGGATGGAAGCGGCGCGGCAAAGGCAATGGAGATCGCCATGCGGGAAGCAGGCATAGAGCCGGCGCAGATTGACTATATCAATGCACACGGTACAAGTACACATCATAATGATCTGTTTGAAACAAGAGCGATCTGGCTTGCATTTGGTGCACACGCAGAAAATGTGCAGATCAATTCAACAAAATCCATGATCGGACATCTTCTTGGGGCAGCAGGCGGCGTGGAAGCTATTGTCTGTGTGAAGTCTATTCAGGATGGATTTGTGCACCGGACAGCAGGTACAAAAGAAACAGATCCGGAATGTGATCTGCATTATACGATCGGCGGACCTGTGGAGAAAAAGATCACTTATGCAATGAGCGATTCTCTGGGATTTGGCGGGCATAACGCGGTGCTTGTTTTTAAAGCATTTGATGTCTGACGATTATGGAAGGACAGCACAGAGTGATCATAGATCAGAAAAGGTGAAAGGCAAAGCTATGGAATTTGAAAATATGATAAAGCTGATCCAGACAGTGTCGGCATCGGAACTGGACAGCTTCTGTTATGAAGAAAACGGTATCAGGATAAAATGCGGAAAAAAATCGGGAAAAACGGTTATGGTACATGACTCCGCAGAAAACAGTGCGTATTGTGGTGGCATGAATGAAGACGGAGATGTTCAGAGTAAAGATTGTACAGACATTGCCTCACCACTGGTAGGCGTGTTTTATGAAGCACCGGCTGAAGGAGAAGACCCATTTGTGCAGGTCGGAGATCGCGTAAAAAAAGGACAGGTGCTTGGTATTATTGAAGCAATGAAGCTGATGAATGAAATTGAAAGTGATGCTGATGGCATCGTCCGGGAAATCAGGGTACACAATACGGACACAGTGGAATACGGACAGATATTATTTGTGATCGAAAAAGAAACGATAGGAGAGGCAGCATCATGAAATCTTTGCATATCAATGAAATAAAAGAGATCCTGCCACACAGACACCCATTTCTTCTGCTGGATAGAATTGAGGACTATGAACCGGGACAATATGCGATCGGTTATAAATGTGTGACTTACAGGGAAGATTTTTTTGCGGGGCATTTTCCGCAGGAACCGGTTATGCCGGGTGTACTCATCATAGAAGCCCTGGCACAGACAGGAGCCGTCGCTATTTTATCACAGCCTGAAAATAAAGGGAAGATCGCCTTCTTCGGCGGAATTGAGAAATGCAGATTCCGTGGAAAAGTAGTACCGGGAGATATGCTCAGGCTGGAAACGAAGATTATAAAACAAAAGGGACCGGTTGGTATCGGAGAAGCAACAGCGAGTGTTGACGGAAAAGTAGTTGCCAGCGGACAACTGACATTTATGATAGGGTAAATAAAAATGATAAGAAAGTTACTTGTGGCAAATCGCGGAGAGATCGCCGTGCGGATCATCAGAGCCTGTCGCGAAATGGGAATCGAGACGGTGGCAATTTATTCGGAGGCAGACAGGGAAGCGTTACATGCAAAGCTGGCAGATGAGGCTGTATGTATCGGACCTGCTGCACTTTCTGAAAGCTATTTATCGATGGAGAGGATCATCAGTGCAACTATTGTGACCGGTGCACAGGCAATTCATCCGGGATTTGGATTTTTATCGGAAAATGCAAAGTTTGCAGCATTGTGTGAAAAGTGCAATATTATTTTTGTCGGTCCTAAGGCAGAAACGATTGAAAGGCTGGGGAATAAACAGCTTGCACGGGAAACGATGCAGAAAGCGGGAGTTCCGGTTATACCGGGCAGCGACAGAGCGGTTTTTGATTACCGGGACGGACTGCAGGAAGCGGAAAAAATCGGTTATCCCATTATGATCAAGGCAGCACTCGGAGGCGGTGGAAAGGGAATGCGTCTTTCCGGATCCAAAGAGGATTTTGAAAAGAATTTCCGGATCGCACAGGCAGAAGCAAAACAGTGTTTCGGTGATGATGCCATGTATCTGGAACATTATATCAAAGGTCCCCGCCATGTGGAATTTCAGATCCTGGCAGATTCCCACGGTAATGTGGTACATCTTGGGGAACGGGATTGCTCTATCCAGAGAAAACACCAGAAGCTGATCGAGGAAGCGCCGTGCAGCGTATTATCATCCAGACAGCGGATGGAGATGGGACAGACAGCGGTACGTGCGGCAAAGGCAGCAGGATATATAAATGCAGGCACGATAGAGTTTCTGTTAGAGCCTTCCGGTACTTTTTATTTTATGGAAATGAATACAAGAATACAGGTAGAACATCCGATCACGGAGTGGATCACAGGAATTGATCTGATCAAAGAGCAGATCAGAATAGCTGCGGGGGAAAAACTGACTTTTTCCCAAAAAGATATCAGAATTAACGGACATGCGATCGAGGTGCGGATCAATGCGGAAAAACCGGAAGAAGATTTCAGACCGTGCCCCGGAACGATCACGGGTTTACATCTGCCCGGTGGAAAAGGAATCAGAATCGATTCCGCAATATACAGCGGATATAAGATTCCACCATTTTATGATTCCATGATCGCAAAGATCAGCGTCTGGGCAAAAACAAGAGAAGAAGCAATCCGGAAAGCGCAGAGTGCTTTAGGTGAAGTCATCATAGAAGGCGTTGATACTAATGTGGATTATCAATACGGCATTTTGGAAGAACCTGACTATCGGGACGGAAATGTGGATATCAACTATATAGAAAACCATTTTTGAATTTGGAGAGAAGCGTTGACCGATGAATTTAGATCATGTATTTAAAAAAACAACAAAGGGATTATATCATACAGGCATAAATCCGTCTGTTCCGGATGATCTGCTTTGTAAGTGTAAAAAATGCGGTGGTATCGTGCTGATAGACGATGTCAGAAGCGGCGGATATATCTGCCCGAAATGTGGCGGTTATTTCAGAATGAGTGCATATGAACGTATTAAAAGAGTTGCGGATGAAGGTACCTTTCTGGAATGGGACAGAAATCTTGTCGGAACGGATCCGCTGCAGTTTGAGGGGTATGAAGCAAAGCTCGCAGCGACAAGGCTGCGAACGCACATGAAAGAGGCAGTTATCACAGGTCGCTGCAGGATCGGTGGCAGACAGACAGTTCTTTGTGTTATGGATGGCAGATTCTTTATGGCAAGCATGGGAGAAGCTGTCGGAGAAAAAATTACAAGAGCGGTAGAACGTGCCACGAAGTTAAAATTACCTGTTATTATATTTGCATGCTCAGGCGGTGCAAGAATGCAGGAGGGGATACTATCCCTGATGCAGATGGCAAAAACGAGTGCTGCCATTAAAAGACACAGTGAGGCAGGACTGCTCTACATAAGTGTGCTGACGGATCCGACAACAGGCGGCGTAATGGCAAGTTTTGCGATGCTTGGGGACATCATACTGGCTGAGCCCGGAGCACTTGCCGGATTTGCCGGACAGCGTGTGATCGAGCAGACAATCCATCAGAAGCTGCCAAAAGGATTCCAGCGAGCGGAGTTTCTACAGGAACACGGGTTTGTGGACAGGATTGTAAAAAGAGAAGAAATGAGGCAGGTGCTTTCTGATCTTCTGATGCTGCACCATGCAGGAGAAGAAAACGTATCGGAGAATATTTCCGGATTACAGGATAAAATCAATAAGTTAGCGTGTGACAACTCGGATGAAGGCAGGAGAGAACAGCTTCAGTCGGGGAAAGCAGGGGCAGATCAGAAAAAAGAACCGTCATGTAATGCAAAGAAACTGACATATGAAAAAACTGCCTGGGATCGTGTCCGGCTTGCAAGAGAGCAGGGGCGCAGTATCAGCTCGGATTATATCAGAGAGTTATTTCCGCTTTTTTATGAATTACATGGAGACAGGGCGGGAACGGATGATCCGGCTGTCATTGCGGGAATTGCCATGTTTGAAAATATGCCTGTGACAATCATAGCACAGGAAAAGGGGAAAAATACGAAAGAACAGGTTGCACATAATTTCGGCATGTGCCAGCCGGGTGGTTATCGTAAGGTAAAAAGATTACTGGCAGAGGCGGAAAAATTTAAGAGACCGGTGATCTGCTTTGTGGACACACCGGGGGCTTACTGCGGTATTGAAGCGGAAGAACAGGGACAGGGAGAGGCAATTGCGACATCCATTTCGGATATGTCAGCACTTTCTGTACCGGTTTTATCCATCATCATCGGAGAAGGAGGAAGCGGCGGCGCACTTGCACTTGCAACAGCCAATGAGGTCTGGATGCTGGAAAATGCAATGTATTCCATTCTTTCACCGGAAGGGTTTGCCAGTATTTTATGGAAAGACAGCCACAGAGCAAAAGAAGCGGCTGCATGTATGAAACTGACGGCAGAGGATCTGCTTGAGCTGGGAGTCATTGAAAAAGTATTTGCGGAAGAAGAGAAACTGCCTGAAGGGCTGCCCAAACTGACGGCAGAGCTTTCCAAAGAAATAGGCTTCTTTTTGCAAAAGTATGAAGGAATAAATCCTGAACAGGTAAAAGAAATGCGGTATGAACGGTTTCGGAAAATAGGAAATTTACAGCTGTAAATATACGAGAAAGCGAGATATAATAGGTGCAGGAGAAAACACTTTAAAGGAAGAATACTACATGGCAGATCTGTTTACAAAAGAATATAATACGCGTACAAGGTTTACCCGCATGTGTATCGGGGAAGCTTTGTTTGTGTTGCTGGATCAGAAGGAATACGGGCAGATCCGTATTTCAGATATTGTAAAGCGTGCAGGCGTTTCCAGAATGACATTTTATCATTATTACGATACAAAAGAGGAGGCCGTTCAGGACTATTTCCATGAAATTGTAAAAGAATATGTCTGGGAAGTGGAGAGAAGTAAAGGAAAACTGGGGCATTTTCATGACAGAAGCAGCATTATGTATGCACTCAGCTTTTTTGATCAATACGCTGATTTCATTTTGAAAATTGTGCATGCGGGGCTGTATTCCATTGTAATAGATGCAATGAACACTTATCTGATCGAGAAGATCAGGCCGGTTTATCATATTCCGGATTATGAATTATTTTTTTACGGCGGTGCACTTTTAAATGTGTTCATTCAGTGGGAAGAGAGCGGCAAGAAAGAAACCGCTGCCCAGATCGCACAGACAATTTCCGCAGGAATCCGGACACACACACATTCATAATTGGAAGGATGACGAGATATGATAAAGGAAGATTTGATCGTTAAGATGACAGAGTTTAATGCCGGTGATCCAAAGAGGATCCAGCATTTTCTAAAAGTATATGAATTTGCACATGTAATAGGTATCAGGGAAGGACTGGATCCGGAGACATTACATATTCTGGAAATGGCAGCTATCCTGCATGATATCGGAATTCGTCCTTCGGAAGAAAAATACGGCAGATGCGACGGAAAGATGCAGGAGCAGGAAGGTCCTGCCTACGCAAAGGAAATACTTGCACAGTTCCCGGAGGTAACTGCGGCTGAGACTGAAAGAATCTGCTACCTGATCGCACATCACCATACATATGAGAATGTGGACGGACTGGATTACAGAATCCTTCTGGAAGCGGATTTCCTCGTAAATGCACTGGAAGATGATCTGCCCAAGGAAGCGATCAGAAAATGCAGGGAGAATGTATTCGAAACAGAGACCGGGGTATATCTGCTGAATACGATGTTTGGGGTGTGATTAGAAGCGATGCAATCCGGCTAAAGTATATTTATTTATATAAATCAAAAGCATACAAACGAAATGATACAGCAACGATAGAGGTAGATACACTGGAATTTTCAAGGCTTGTATTAGATGGAAGAAATATTAGCTTTGAAGAACTGCCTTGTAAAGACCAGCAATTATCTTTTGAAATTTTACATCGTAAGCTGAAAGAAAATATTCAGATTTAAACTTTCAATCAGGATACATTAAAGACATTAAACCTGTATAACAATGTAAATGGGTTTAATAATGCAGCAGGACTTTTGGCAGATAAAAATCATTTTTCGGGAATTGATATTGTTAAGTTCGGTGAGAATATCAGTATTATTCAAAAAAGAGTGACCTTTGAAAATGTATCAGTTTTAGAGGTGTATGAAAGAGCACTTATTGTGTTTAGAGACTATTACCAATATGAAATAATACAGGGCGCTGACAGAAAGATGATGGAGAAAATATCGGAAGCAGCTTTCAGAGTAGCAATTTATAAATCCTTAAGTAAGACGATGCTGAAACCAATAAGTGAAATTGCACCATATGTCCCATTTGGTAAATCAAAAACAACGCAGTTGTTGAAATCTATGGAAGAAAAAGGTGTGATTGCAGTTGAAGGAAAAGGTAGAGGAACAAAATATATAATTAAGTGAGGGTATATAACTATGATAAAAGTACTTTTTATCTGCCACGGCACTCCAGTTTTATGATAATGCATACCTTCGCAGACTGGGGCAACACAGGGCAGAATATAGCGGGAAGCCTTGGAATTACTACGGTTTCGACTACTAAGGCTCATGGGGGATAAGGCAGAATAGAGAGAAAAATTGGAAATATTCCTTAGCAGTAACCTACTACTAAGCGATGGCAGATGTACAAGAGTTTGAACAGATAAAGCCACAATGTACCCGAAATTTCAGTCTTGCGAAGAGACTGAAAGCAACAGAAGATTTGAATTTGATGGAGGAACGATTATGAATAAAAAGAAAAAAATAACCATATTGGTATGTGCTCTTTTTATGGTGTTTAGTTTAGGGGCTTGTGGAAAAACAAAAGAAGATGCAGCTGTCGTAACACAGCAGGAAAGCAGCCTACAGATTGAAAGTATGGATGAGGAGACGACATCAGAAGAATCCACCACTTTTAATAACGGTGAAGAAGATGATATAGAGCTAAAAGATACAATTGAAATAGATTTCACCTATGATTACACAGAAGATATCAAAGCGGATGTTGCCTATGTGGTATCAAATTCATCCTCTCTTCAGGAGGAATTAAAGAATATCGATACAATTACCCAAAAATACACCTTGCTGGCAGAGTCTGCGCAGACTCAAGGAGAGATGAATGTGGCATCTCAATGGCTTTATGTGATTTGGGATACGGAACTGAATAATCTTTGGTGCAGATTCAGTAGCTTGGCAAATCAGGATACTAAAGAAATGGTTCTTGAAGAACAGAGAAACTGGATTGCTATGAAAGAAGAAGTAACATTAATGAGCCTTGGTTCTCAGGAGGAAAATGGCAGTATGTATCCTATGCTTGTAAATTCCCTTTGGGAAGAAAAAACCAAGAACAGGGCTTATTTCATTGCAAATGAGCTGGCACAGATTGAGGGAGAATCTTTTGCCATGCCGGAAGTATCTACAAAGTACGGTTTGTTTGTCGATAACCAGGGAACCGATGCCGTGTACAGTTCACTAATCACTCAACAAAGCTGGGAGGGAGAAAATGAGGCGATTATTTCTGTCTATAGGCTGGGTGAAATAGAAGGCAGTTTTAGTGATAATGGAAATGGAAACCTTGATTTCACATCGGATGACGGCAGCATTAAGGGAACTATCCAAATCAACGGATGGAATGGAGCAACTTTTGAAGTCACGGAAACAATAGGAGCAGTTCCGTTCTCTGTAGGGGAGAAATTTGAGTTTCCTTTCGCATTTTAGTCTAAAAGATGGTGATTTAAAATTATACGAAAGTAGCAGAGCTTCACAAGTTTTGGCAACTTCGTTGCAAATCCCTTCGGGAAAATAATTAAATATTGTTGCTATTAACAGACTGAGTAGAGAAATTTACTTGGTCTTTTTTTGTAGAAAAGAAAGGAAAGATATGAATGAAAGCAACTAGACATAATGGAAGATCAGGTAAGCGGCCAGGTATTCCATGTTAAGTTCTTTTCTGTCAGAGAATT
>ERZ780125.9-NODE-9-length-115592-cov-32.8883_pt1 | contig 115592 bp, 83 predicted proteins | sample MGYA00433082_ERZ780125 | MGnify/ENA primary metagenome ERZ780125 (study PRJEB29588, sample SAMEA1970465) | human gut metagenome | biome: human gut; feature: human-associated habitat; material: faeces | place: Denmark | collected 2008/2010 ... | reverse complement strand
CATTCCCAACTGTTTACGTTCCAACCTCTCTTATTCTCCTTTGGCTGCTTTAGAGCTTTATGTTAAACAATCTAACTCGCCGTTTTGCGCCCCGCAACTCATACTTTTTCAGAAGAGAAAACATAGAGTTAAAGAGAAGAAAACACAGCACCTTATTCAGTATTCAGTTATTCAGTTTTTTTTTAAGGGGTTACTTTTTACCCCCCCCTTAAAAAGTAAAGTTTATATACTATCTATATATCTATATATATAATATAATAATAAAAAATACATTACAAAATAACCAATCCATTTCGTCCGGGTTTTCAAACCCTTTATCCATGTAAGGGTTTTAAAAAAAACTGAATAACTGAATACTGAATACGGATGGTCTTACCCATGCCCCCTGTTTTAGGGTGCATGGGTAGTTTTTTAAAAAAGGAGAACCGCAGTTCTGTGCCCAACAGATGCTCTATGTTAACGAGAGCGGTTTCTATGCTTTGGTGCTCGGCTCTAAGCTTTCTACTGCCGTGAAGTTCAAGAACTGGGTTACGGCTGAGGTTTCCTAGAAGTTAACTCCGAAATTGAGCTGGAGGGCTCCATTGCGCGATTTGTCGAAACTGTCGTGGCAGATGTTGGCAAGACCGATATCGTAGGTGAGATCGGCATAGAACATGTCGTAGCCGATGCCGCAGCCGATGCGGATACCACCATCTAGGCGGCGAAAGTTTGCATCCTTGAATGAGCTCTCTGCTTCATGCTTGGCAAAGTCCTTGATCTTGCCTCCTACACCAACGGCAAAATAGCCGCCTACCTGAGGCTGGATGGAGAAGTGGTCGTCTACTTCGTACTTGTACTTCAGTACGGCTGGAATCTCAAGATAGTTGAGATTGTAGGTCATCTTGCCTTCAGGAAGATCCTTCTTGCCACCTTTCTCTATATACGAAAGTCCGGTTTCGAGATAGTGTGGGGCGCTGTCGGTCAATGGAATGCCGGCTACTACGCCCACATTCAGGCCGGTCTGCCAGTCGCCACCATCCAGACGGGAATCGTCGGAATTGACAAAGGTGAAGGCAGGACCGATGCGGAATCCGTAATACGGGCTGCCGTAGTTGTGGTTGTAACGGTAGTCGAGACGGTCTGTCCTGCTGTTGTAATATCTGCTGTCACGATAATTCTGTGCTGCTGCCGGCATCAGAGCCAGGAGCAATGCCATCATGATGAATGCTAATCTTTTCATAATTCTTATTCTTTTATTCATTAATATATACTGTTTGAAGAAACTTGTTTTACGGTGCAAAGGTAGGGATAAAAATCGAAACGGCAGCGAGTGTTTCTCTAAATGATAGAGGGGAACCCCTATTTCTGACCTAATACAACTTTCTCAACAAAAAAAATATAAATTTTTGCTATATTTTTTTGTTTTGTCTCCAATTTGTGCTATCTTTGCCTTCAAATTATAAACGTTTATATAGAAATATGAAATTTTTGAAGAAGTATCTACTGGATATTCTGGTAGTTATTGCATTTGCAATCATCTCCTTCGTCTACTTTATGCCTGCCGATATGGACGGACGAATCCTCTTCCGACATGATGCAGCGGCAGGAAAGGGACTGGGACATGAAAAGGAACTCTTCCAGCAGCAGACGGGAGAGACTACACGATGGACGAACTCGGTGTTTGGCGGTATGCCTACCTATCAGATGTCGCCTTCGTATGACAGTAATCAGGTGCTCAGCCAGATTGTGAAGGCATATCATCTGTGGTTGCCAGACTATGTATGGTATGTTTTCGTATACCTCCTGGGCTTCTATATCATGCTGCGTGCCTTCAACTTCAGACAGTCGCTGGCGGCGCTGGGAAGTATCATCTGGGCATTCTCGTCCTACTTTTTCATCATCATCGCTGCCGGACATATCTGGAAGGTATGGGCGCTGGCTTATCTGCCGCCGATGATTGCGGGCGTGGTGCTTGCCTATCGGGGCAAGTATCTCAAGGGACTGCTCCTTACTGCCATCTTCTCGGCTTTCGAGGTGCAGGCTAACCACGTGCAGATGACTTATTACTACCTCTTTATCATCCTCTTCATGGTGATTGCCTTTCTGGTAGATGCCATCAAGAAAGGTGAACTCGCACGCTTCGGAAAGGCTACGGCGGTATGCGTGGTGGGTGCCCTCATCGGTATCTCGCTCAACCTCTCGAACCTTTATCATACCTGGCAGTATGGTCAGGAAACCATGCGAGGAAAGAGCGAACTAGTAAAGAAAAATGTGGCTAACCAGACCAGCAGCGGTCTGGATAGAGACTATATCACACAGTGGAGCTATGGTATCGACGAAACCTGGACGCTGATGATTCCGGATGCCAAGGGCGGTGCCTCAGTTCCGTTGGCACAGAACCAGCAGGCGATGGAGAAGGCGGATCCTAACTTCGTTCAGATTTACCAGCAGCTGGGACAGTACTGGGGCAACCAGCCGGGAACGAGCGGACCGGTATATGTAGGTGCCTTCGTCTGCATGCTCTTTATCCTGGGTCTGTTTATCGTGAAGGGTCCGATGAAGTGGGCGCTGCTTGCTGCCACCATCCTGAGCATCCTGCTCGCTTGGGGTAGAAACTTCATGCCGTTTACCAATTTCTTCCTCGATTATGTGCCGATGTATGCCAAGTTCCGTACGGTGGCATCTATCCTGGTCATCGCAGAATTCACCATCCCGCTCCTGGCAATGATGGCGCTGAAGAAGATTGTGGATGAGCCGGAGATTCTGACAGAGAAGATAAAATATGTATATGCCAGTTTCGGTCTGACAGCAGGTTTCTGTCTGCTCTTCGCCATCATGCCGGGCGTATTCTTCCCAGATTTCGTATCGGTACAGGAGACTCAGGCGCTGCAGCAGTTGCCTCAGGAGTATATCTCTCCAATCATGAGCAATCTGACAGATATCCGCAAGGGCATCTTCACATCCGACTGCTGGCGTTCGTTCTGGATTATCCTCATCGGTTCGGCACTGCTGATGCTCTTCAAGATGAAGAAGCTGGGCAAGGAATATATGATTGCTGGTATCGCCGTGCTCTGTCTGGTGGATATGTGGATGGTGAACAAGCGCTATCTCTACGATGATATGTTCGTGGACAAGGCGCAGCGCGATACACCGCAGCAGATGACCGAGACCGACAAGATTATCTGCCGTGACAAGGCACTCGACTACCGTGTGCTGAATCTGGCATCGAATACATTCAATGAGAACGAGACCTCTTACTACCACAAGAGCATCGGCGGTTATCATCCAGCCAAGCTCCGTCGCTACCAGGAGATGATTGATGCTCATATCGCTCCTGAGATGCAGAAGACGATGCAGGCGGTAGCTGCTGCGGGCGGCGATATGACCAAGGTGAACGGCGACAGTATCTATCCGGTATTGAACATGCTGAATACCAAATACTTCATCATGCCGCTGCAGGGCGGACAGACCGTTCCGGTTCAGAATCCGTATGCCTACGGCAATGCATGGTTCGTAGACGAGGTGAAGTATGTGAACAATGCCAACGAGGAAATCGATGGCGTGGGCAAGGTGAACCTCCGACACGTGGCTGTGGCTGATGCCAAATTCAAGGAACAGCTGGCGCAGAGCGTGAAGCAGGATGATACTTCAGTGGTGAAGATGACGCAGTATAAGCCGAACAACCTGACTTACGAGGTGAAGTCGAGCAAGGGCGGCGTGATCGTATTCTCTGAGATTTACTATCCGGGCTGGACGGCTACGGTTGACGGACAGCCGGCCGAGCTGGGCAGAGTGAACTATATTCTGCGTGCGCTGAACGTGAAGGCTGGTAACCACAAAGTGGTTCTTGATTTCCATCCTCAGTCGCTCAAGAATACCGAGACGGTGGCTTACATCGGTTATGGCGTTCTGGCTCTCCTTATTATAATAGGTGTAGTGGTTGAGGTGAGAAAACGCAAGAAGGCTTCTCCGGAAGTGAAAGAATAAAAAGGAGAAAGACTTATGCTGTTTCGCACAGAAATAGATATTCCGAAGGCCGACTTCGAGATAGGGGCGGCAGAGCGGATGCTCTTTGTGGGCAGTTGCTTTGCCGATAATCTGGGTAGGCGGTTTGTGGAGAACCGCTTCCGGGCTACGGTGAATCCCTTCGGGGTGATGTATAATCCGGCAAGCATTCTCCATACGGTAGAGAAATGTTCCGAGGTGCGTCCCCGGGTGGCTGTCTTTACGCTGGGTACCAACCATGTGTATATCCTGAAGGAGACGGGCGAGATAGTGGACAACTGCCAGAAGCGCCCGCAGCGCCTCTTCGAAGAGCGGGAACTGAGCGTGGACGAATGTGCAGGCTATCTGCAGAAGGCTATCAATCTGCTGAAATCGCAGACCGCAGCATCTGATGGCAGTGAAGGCACTCTGAAGGTAATCATCACGGTAAGTCCTATCCGCTATGCGAAATACGGCTATCACGGGAGTCAGCTTTCGAAGGCTACGCTCCTGCTGGCAGCCGATAAGCTGGTGAAGGAGAATCCCGGAGTGGTGAGCTATTTCCCGGCTTACGAGATTATGAACGATGAACTTCGTGACTACCGCTTCTACAAGGAAGACATGCTGCACCCGAGCGAACAGGCTGTGGAATATATCTGGGAGCGGTTCCGGGCAACTTACTTCGGCAAGGCAGCGGAGCAGTTTCTGGAAGACTGGCGGCCTATCCGCGAAGCACTCGGCCACAAGCCCTTCCATCCCGAGAGCGAGGAACATCAGAAGTTCATCGCCAGGACGGAAGAGAAGAAAAGACAATTTGAGGAGAAATATCTTCTCATATAAAATGGAGAAATATCATCTCTTATAAAATAAAGAATATTTAAATAACAAGACAATGACATATACTATTGAAAAGGTAACCACACTGATAGGTGCGCGTCGCTATGGAGACAATGATACCAACATCGGTTTTATCCTGACCGATAGTCGTTCACTTTGTTTCCCAGAGGAAACTCTGTTCTTTGCGCTCAAGTCGGAGCGTAATGATGGTCATAACTACATCCCTGAGTTGTATCGCAGAGGTGTGAAAAACTTTGTTGTAACGAATGTGCCTAAGGGCTATGCTTCTGATTATCCGGGAGCCAACTTCCTGAAGGTAGTAAACACGCTCGAGGCTCTCCAGCGTCTGGCTGAGCGCCACCGTGACGAGTTTAACATCCCTATCGTAGGCATCACGGGCTCAAACGGCAAGACCATGGTCAAGGAGTGGCTCTACCAGCTGCTCTCGCCAAGCATGTTTGTTACCCGCAGTCCGCGCAGTTACAACTCTCAGATAGGTGTGCCATTGTCGGTATGGCTGATGAACGAGCAGACCCAGGTGGGCGTTTTCGAGGCAGGTATCAGTATGCCTGGCGAAATGCTTGCCCTGCGTGACATCATCCAGCCAACCATCGCCGTACTGACCAATCAGGGTGCTGCGCATCAGGAGAACTTCTCTTCCATGGAGGAGAAATGCCGGGAGAAACTCATCCTCTTCCATGATGCAGAGACCGTAATCTATGATGGCGATGACGAGGTTATCAACAAGGTGATAGCCGAATATCCCGACTATAAGGGCGAGAAACTCTTCTGGTCGCTCAAGAACCCGGAGGCTCCTTTCTATGTAAAGAACATCGAGAAGCAGCAGAGCGTGAGCGTGATTACCTATATATATAAAGGTGAGGAAGACAGTTTCTCTATCCCGTTCATCGACGATGCATCTGTACAGAATGCCATCATCTCTGCTGTCGTGGCATCGAAACTCGGTCTTTCGGCTGAAGATATCGACAAGCGCATGACACAGCTCGAACCTGTGGCAATGAGACTGGAGGTGAAGGTAGGACAGCACGGATGTACGCTGATCAACGACAGCTACAACAGTGATATCAACTCGCTCGATATCGCTCTTGATTTCATGAACCGCCGTCCAGACCATCGCGGTCGTCGCCATACACTGATATTGAGCGATATCTACCAGAGCGGTCAGGCACCGGAGGCATTATATAAAGAGGTGAGCGATTTAGCCCGCAAGCGTGGCGTGGTAAAGTTCATCGGTATCGGTCCTGAACTCTGCAAGCAGCACGACGTGATTCAGATTTCAGAGAAGTTCTTCTTCCCGAATGTAGAGGAATTCATCGCCAGCGAGGTGTTTGCTTCCCTGCGCGATGAGGTGATTCTGCTGAAGGGCGCCCGCCAGTTTGGCTTCGACCAGCTCACCGAACTGCTGGTACAGAAGGTACACGAGACTACGCTGGAGGTGAATCTGAATGCCGTGGTAGCCAATCTGAACTACTACCGTGCGTTTATGAAGCCGGAAACCAAGCTGGTATGTATGATCAAGGCAGACGGCTACGGTGCAGGTGCCGTGGAGATAGCCAAGACCCTGCAGGATCATCGTGTGGACTATCTGGCTGTGGCTGTCGCCGATGAGGGCGTTACGCTGCGCAAGAACGGCATCACCAGCAACATCATGATCATGAATCCGGAGATGACCGCCTTCAAGACCATGTTCGATTACGACTTGGAGCCGGAGGTTTACTCTTTCCGTCTGCTCGATGCGCTCATCAAGGCAGCTGAGAAAGAGGGAGTAACCGGTTTCCCTGTCCATATCAAGCTGGATACCGGCATGCACCGCATGGGCTTCGACCCTGAGAACGATATGGAGGAACTCATCGGCAAGCTGAAGCACCAGAATGCCATCATCCCACGTTCTGTGTTCTCTCACTTCGTGGGCAGCGATGACGACAGCTTCGATGATTTCTCAGCTCATCAGTTTGAACTCTTCGACAAGGGCAGCAAGCAGTTGCAGGCAGCCTTCGACCATAAGATATTGCGCCATATCTGCAATTCGGCAGGTATCGAGCACTTCCCGGAGCGCCAGCTGGATATGTGCCGTCTGGGACTCGGACTCTACGGTATCAATTCGCGCAACAACAAGACCATCAACTGCGTGAGCACCCTGAAGACAACCATTCTGCAGATGCACAATGTGAAAGCAGGCGACAGTGTGGGCTACAGCCGCAAGACGATTCTCGACAGAGACAGCGTCATTGCAGCCATCCCTATCGGATATGCTGACGGACTGAACCGCCGTCTGGGCAACCGTCATGCCTACTGTCTGGTGAACGGTCAGAAGGCAGATTATGTGGGTAACATCTGTATGGATGTGGCTATGATAGACGTGACCGACATCCCTTGCAAGGAAGGAGATTCGGTAGAAATCTTCGGCGAGCATCTGCCTGTCCAGACACTGAGCGACATCCTCGAGACCATCCCTTACGAGGTGCTGACCACCATCAGCAACCGTGTGAAGAGAGTTTACTTCCAGGACTAGGAAGTGAAGAGGGAAGAACGAAGACCGATTCGTTAATAAATCATTTAAAAACGTATAAAAATAGAGAAATCCTATCAGAAATGTTCTGATAGGATTTTTTTTTGCGTAAATTTTTCCATCAAAACGTATTGTAATTGAAGAAAAAAGTGTATCTTTGCACACAACAAATCATCTAAAGACAAAAAAGGGTGCTCCTTGTCGAGTATTTTCTAACAATTAAACAATTCAAAAAATTAAAATGGAACAAGTATTTAGCTATATTATCAGTCTCGGTGCGAGCGTGATGATGCCTATCATCTTCACGGTTATCGGTCTGTGTATTGGCATGAAATTCGGAAAGGCTTTGAAGTCGGGACTCTTCGTAGGCGTGGGTTTCGTAGGCTTGGGCGTGGTAACTGCATTGCTTACTACCAACTTCAACGACCCATTGAAGGCTATTTCAGACATCTACCACCTACAGTTAAACGTTTTTGATATGGGATGGCCTGCAGCTGCAGCTGTAGCTTACAATACAGCAGTGGGAGCATTGATTATCCCAATCTGTCTGGGTGTCAACTTCCTGATGTTGATTACCAAGACAACACGTACCGTAAATATCGACCTCTGGAACTACTGGCACTTCGCCTTTATCGGTGCAGTGGCTTACTTCGTGATGGGCCAGAGTTTGCTCTGGGGCTATTTCGCAGCCATCGTCTGCTACATCAACACGCTGGTTTGTGCAGACCTGACAGCCGACAGATTCCAGAAATATTACGATTTGGATGGTATCTCTATTCCGCAGCCATTCTGCCAGAGTTTCATGCCATTCGCAATCGTTTTCAATAAACTCTTCGATATGATTCCGGGCTTCTCTAAGCTCGACATCGATGCAGAGGGACTGAAGAAGAAGTTTGGTGTGCTCGGTGAGCCACTGGTACTCGGTGTTATCGTAGGAGCCCTGATTGGTTGGGCAGCCCAGCTCGATATCAAGAAGATTCTCTTCCTGGGTGTAACGATGGGAGCCGTGATGGAGTTGATTCCTCGTATTACAGCCCTGTTTATCGACGGTTTGAAGCCTATCTCAGAGAAGACACAGGAGTTGGTGAAGACCAAGTTTAACGGCAAGAAGGTTCATATCGGTATGAGTCCTGCCCTGGTAATCGGTCATCCTACTACCCTGGTAGCATCTGTGATTCTGATTCCTGTTATCCTGGCTATCGCAGTCTTCCTGCCAGGCAACCAGTTCTTGCCTTTGGCATCGTTGGCAGGTATGTTCTACCTCTTCCCAATGATTCTGCCGTTTACAAAAGGTAATGTGGTGAAGACGCTTATCATCGGCCTGGTAACCCTCGTCATCGGTCTCTACTTCGTTACCGATATGGCACCAGACTTTACGCTGGCAGCCAATCAGGTTTATGCAGCAACAGGCGATAATGCCGCTCATATCCCTGACGGATTCTCAGGCGGTGCACTCGATTTTGCATCCTCTCTCTTCGGATGGGTTATCTATCGCGGTGTGAAGCTTTCATACGTAGGTATGGGTGTTCTCGCAGTCATCACGGTAGCCATGATGGTTATCAACCGTCAGCGCATCGTGAAGGAAGAGAGAAAGGTAAAAGGGTAAAAAAGTAAAAATAAGATAATTATGAAGAAATTAACATTAATATTAGCAGCAATGGTATTAACAGCAAGTCAGGCTTTTGGCCAGTGTGGAAAATGTGGTTATGAAGTGAAGGCAGAAAATGCCTACACTAACTACAACGTTCGTTATGCAAGTAATCCGATGGATGCAAAGCACTATACGACAGACCGTCTTCGCGGTGAATTTGCTATCGAGAAGGTGTTTGCTCCAGGCGAGGTAAACTGGACATACACCATGTTCGACCGCTTCCTCATCGGTGGTGCTGAGCCAACAACCGCTCCTCTGAAGCTGACTTCTATCGCTCCTCTCTATACAGACAAGCCAAACGATCAGAAGAATCTGCTCGACAACCGCGAGCTGGGTATCATCAACATCGGTGGCGAGGGTACTGTTACCGTTGACGGCAAGAAGTATACACTCGGTTTCCAGGAGGCTCTCTACGTAGGTCGTGGTGCCAAGAACATCGAGGTAAGCAGCAAGGATGCAGCTAAGCCGGCTAAGTTCTATATGAATAGCGCTTGTGCTCATCAGACATATCCTACCAAGAAGGTTACCCTAAAGGATGCCAACAACATCAAGGCTGGTAGCCTGAAGGAGAGCAACGACCGCGTAATCCACCAGTTGATTATCGACGGTGTAGCCGGTGTTCGTACCTGCCAGTTGCAGATGGGTGTTACTGAGTTGAAGGAGGGTTCTGTATGGAACACCATGCCAGCTCATACCCACCTCCGCCGTATGGAGACTTACCTCTATTATAATGTACCAGAGGGTCAGAAAATTCTCCACGTAATGGGTGAACCACAGGAGACACGTCCTATCTGGTTGAACAATGAGCAGGCTGTGATTGCTCCAGAGTGGTCTATCCACTGTGCAGCAGGTACCAGCAACTATACCTTTATCTGGGGTATGGCAGGTGAGAATCTGATCTACAACGATATGCAGGTAGTGAAGATTCCTACATTGGAATAATAAGATACATGATATGGCAACCTGGTTCATGATTAATATGATCCAGGCTTTGCCGTCTAAATAGTAATCTAAAATAAAAATAAGTATAACGCTTAAAAACTTTTTGCAAAATGAGTCCTATTACAACAAGCAAAATGTCCAACTTCCGTTGGGTAATCTGTGCGCTGCTCTTCATCGCAACCACAGTCAATTACATGGACCGTCAGGTTCTCTCTTTAACATGGAAAGACTTTATTGCTCCAGAATTCCACTGGACAGATGATCACTATGGTACCATCACCGGTCTTTTCTCAATCTTCTATGCCATCGCTAACCTCTTCGCAGGTAAGTTCGTTGACTGGATGGGCACCAAGAAAGGTTATCTCATCGCTATCTTCGTATGGTCAACAGGTGCTGTGATGCACGCCGGTTGCGGTTGGGTAGCTATGCAGATGGAAGGTTATGATTCTATCGAGGCACTCCGCATGGTACAGGCTGGTAGTGATGCAGCCGTAGCGATTGCTACAATCAGTGTATGGCTGTTCCTCTCTTGCCGTTTGATTCTTGCAGTGGGTGAGGCAGGTAACTTCCCGGCAGCCATCAAGGTAACAGCAGAGTATTTCCCTAAGAAAGACCGTGCTTTCTCTACCGCTATCTTCAACAGTGGTGCTTCTGTAGGCGCTTTGGCAGCTCCAGCTACCATTCCATTGTTGGCTCGCAGCATGGGCTGGGAGTGGGCTTTCATCATCATCGGTGTGCTCGGTTATGTATGGATGGGCCTCTGGGTATGGCTCTATGACAAACCATCTGACAGCAAGCATGTAAACAAGGCTGAGCTTACTTATATTGAGCAGGATGAGGACCTCGAAAAGGTTGAGGCTGAGAAAGAGACAGAGACTGCCGCTGAGGAGAAAACTATCGGTTTCCTGAAGTGCTTCAGCTACCGTCAGACCTGGTCATTCATCGTAGGTAAGCTGATGACTGATGGTGTTTGGTGGTTCTTCCTCTTCTGGGCACCAGCTTATTTCTCTGACCAGTATGGTTATTCTTCAGATTCAGGTATGGGTATCGCCCTCATCTTCACTCTCTATGCTATTGTAACCGTATTGAGTATTGGTGGTGGTTACTTGCCAACCTACTTTGTAGACAAGAAGGGTATGAATCCATATATCGGTAGAATGCGTGCGATGTTGATTTTCGCTTGCTTCCCATTGCTCGGTCTGATAGCCCAGCCTATGGGTGAGTACAGTGCATGGTGGCCAGCTATCATCATCGGTTTGCTCGGTGCAGGTCATCAGGCATGGTCAGCTAACCTCTATTCAACCATCGGTGATATGTTCCCTAAGTCAACTGTAGCTACCATCACCGGTATTGGTGCGATGGCAGGTGGTATCGGTTCCTTCCTGATCAACAAGGGTTCCGGTATGCTCTTCACCTATGCAGATGGTCAGGGTTCAGCCTTCAGCTTCATGGGCTTCGATGGCAAGCCAGGTGCCTACATGATTGTATTCTGCATCTGTAGTGTTGCTTACCTCGTAGGCTGGTGCATCATGAAGGCATTGGTTCCTAAGTACAAGCCAATCGTTGTAGAATAATGAAAAGGTAAAAAAGTAAATAGGTAAAAAGGTAAAAAAGCCTAGCGGAATGTTAACCAGCGAGGTGCCCTTTTTACCTTTTTACTTTTTTACCTTTAAATAAATCCTTGCTGCTTGAGGGCTTCGATAAACCCAACGCTCATCGCCTCGCAATCCTTCTTTGTGTATCGGATGTCGGTAAAAACCTGGGCTAGGGTCTCTACGTTGTTGATGCGAACGAACTCCTTGTTCTCTTCAAGAGCTTCCTTCTCTGCATAGAAGTCATCTATCTTTTCTGGGGTATAATCCTCGAAATGCTCGTGGTGGATGATGCTGCGCAGAGGGAGACGGTCGCTCAGGGCTGGATGTTCTGCCGGCCAGCCTATGGTCAATGTGGCTACTGGCATTACGAGCTTAGGAAGCTTCAGGGTGTCGATGATCATCTTTGGCATATAAACCGTAGTTCCCAGGAAACAGGTGCCTAAACCGGCTTCTTCTGCCAGATTCGTAAAGGTCTGGGTAAAGAGAAGGGCATCGGTAGCTGCATTCATAAAAGAGAGAATGTTGTCATAGCCCGGGGTTCCTTTGCGGTTCTCTGCCCAGAGGGTTGTGCGGCGATAATCGGCACAGATGGTGAGGACGACAGGGGCTTCTGTTACCATCGGCTGGTTGAAGTGGGCTGGCGCCAGCGCCTTCTTTCCTTCTTCACTTCTTGTTACCACAACGCTGTAAAGCTGCAGGTTTCCCATTGTCGGGGTGCGCTCTGCCTCTTCCAAAAGGCGGTTCAGGAGTTCTTCTGATACTTCCTTTTCTGCATATTTTCTGATGCTTGTTCTGTTCTTAATCGATTCCATATCTTTTTTATTTTATCATTATACCTTATTATATATATAGGAGTTCTGTTCCATTTCAGAACCCTATTTTGCTGCAAAGTTAGTGAAAGTTTCCCAAAAAGTTGTCTTTCTTTCGCTTTTTTAGTGAAATATATGCCAAAACGTTTCAGATTTTAGAAATAAAAGTTTAATTTTGCACCTAAATATGAAACGTTTGATATGAAATATACTGAAAATATGACTTTTGAAGAGGCTTCCAAGGCTCTTATAGATGAATTGAATGCTAATCTGGCAACACTTCATCAGAATTATCATGTAGAACAGTCTGATTGGAATAAACTCTATGATCAGATAGCCAATGTTGTTTCAGAGGAAACTCATCTTCCTGTTTTCTCTCCTGAAGTGATGGAGGTGCGACCTCGAGAACTGGAATGCGATGTGGTGCGATTCCAGAATAATAAGGAGAAATGGGTGGCTCTGGTAGGACTGCTCGATGGTCATCCATACGAAATCTTCACGGGTTTGCAGGATGAGGACGAGGGTATCATGCTGCCTAAATCTGTAAGCAAAGGCAAGATTGTGAAGACCATTCTTGATGGAGGATTGAAGCGATACGACTTCCAGTTTGTGAACAAGCGAGGCTATAAGATTACGGTTGAGGGATTGAGCGAGAAGTTTAATCCTGAATACTGGAACTATGCCAAGCTGATTTCCGGTGTGCTGCGCTACCGTATGCCTATCGAACATGTCATCAAACTCGTTTATCAGCTCCAGCTTACTTCAGATAACATCAATACCTGGAAGAAAGGTGTTGTGACAGCCCTGAAGAGATATCTGAAGGATGGTAGCCTGATGAAACTTTACGATGATAGCGATTCCGAATCCTAATCCCCAAGATAGAAACTGATATAAACTATGCTTTTCCGTAGTAAGATATACTTAAAGAATGTCCGTTTCCATGCATATCACGGCGTTCTGCCACAGGAAACCCTGGTGGGCAACGATTATGTGGTGAATCTGGATGTGAGCTATGATTTCTCCAGAGCCATGGAAACCGATGAACTTGCTGGAACCCTCAACTATGCAGAACTCTATGAACTCGTGAAACAGGAGATGGAGATACCTGGCAAACTGCTGGAACATGTAGCCGGAAGGATAGGAAAGCGACTCTTTGCAGAATATCCGACTATTCAGAAAATACAACTCGCCATTACCAAAATTAATCCTCCTTTTGGAGCAGATTGTGACGGCGCAGGGGTAGAAGTTGTATTAACAAATGATAAAACTTTATAGTAGATTTAGGTTTTCTGATACAAAAGTAGTAATTTTGCAAAATCATCAGAAAGATATGTTGAAGAAAATAACACTCATATTGACACTATTGTGTATGTTGGTGCTGACAGCGACAGGCGCCAACCGCCGTTTCACGCTCGTTATCGACCCAGGTCATGGCGGTCATGATGCGGGTGCACTTGGTGCTATTTCCAAAGAAAAGAATATCAATCTCTCTGTGGCATTGCAGTTTGGCAAATATGTTGAGCGCAATATGCCGGATGTGAGAGTCATCTATACCCGTAAGACGGATGTCTTTATTCCTCTGAAAGAGCGTGCCAACATTGCTAACCGTGCCAATGCCGACCTGTTTATCTCGGTACATACCAATGCGCTGCCAGCCGGTAAGATAGCCCGCGGTTTTGAAACCTATACGCTCGGTATGCACCGTGCCAAGGATAATCTCGATGTGGCTATGCGAGAGAACTCCGTTATCTCGATGGAGAAGGGTTATCAGCAGACCTATCAGGGTTTCAACCCGCGATCTTCTGAGAGCTACATCATCTTCGAGTTTATACAGGGTAAGAATATGGAGAGAAGCGTAGAACTGGCGCGCAATATCCAGCGAAAGGTATGTTCCGGTGCCAACCGTCCGGATAAGGGTGTGCATCAGGCAGGATTCCTGGTTCTCAGAGAAACCTCGATGCCTAGCTGTCTGATAGAGCTCGGTTTCATCACTACTGCCGATGAAGAAAGACTGCTCAACGATGCCAGCAGGGTGGATGATATCGCCCGAGGCATCTACGAAGGTTTTGCGCAATATCGCAATAAATACGATAAATCCATCTCGGTTCCTTATCGGGCTGCGGATACAGAATCGGTGCCGGTTGCCAAGATAGTTTCTGATACGAAGCAGGAGAAGGACGAGCGCCGTGCTGAGGAGGCGGATTCTGCGCCGAGAAGAATGGTGAAGCAGGTGGAAACCAGAGCAACAAAGGCTAAAACGGTTCAGCAGAACAGAAGACAGAACCAGCAGGATAAGCCGGCTCAGCAGAGCAGACAGACGCAGCAGAACAGACAGAACCAGCAGAACAGAACTGTAGCTCAGAACAAGCCGGCACAGCAGAAAGCCCATGTAGCCGATGCGCCTGTCTTCAAGCTTCAGATATTTGTCAGCAACCGCATGCTCCGCAAGGGCGATGCCCATTTTAAGGGCGAAACCGGTTATGACAGTTATCAGGAAGGCAATATGGTGAAATATACGATGGGAGCCTCTACCAACTATAATGAGATTTTCCGCTTGCGCAAGACGCTTGCCGAGAAATTCCCGGAAGCTTTCATCATAGCTTTCAAAAATGGAAAGAAATATGATGTGAATCAGGCTATACGTGAGTTCAAACAGAACAGAAACCGCTGATAGACCTGAGTAAGGATAAGATATAAGCACGAATATATAAAGAGATAAATATGAAGCTAACAAAAGAAATCAAGATAGCTCTTGTAGCTATTGTCGGTATTTTGGTTATGTATTTCGGAATCAATTTTCTGAAAGGCATGAATCTGTTCTCTACCAACAACGCCTATTATATGACGTTTGATGACATCCAGGGACTGGGTGCCTCTACGCCTATTTATGCGGATGGTTATAAGGTAGGTACCGTGGATGGTTTGGAATATGATTACAAGGAGAATGGTCCTATCAAAGTAAAGGTGGATATTATCAAGGATTTGAGAATCCCGCAGGGCAGTAAAGCCGAAATAGTAAAAGACCTGATGGGTAATCTGCAGGTGAATCTGCTTCTGGCAAACAATCCGCGCGAAAGAGTAGAACCGGGTGGTATCATTCCGGGTGCTGTAAACGGAGGCATGATGGATAAGGCTGCCAACCTGGTTCCGGTAGTGGAAAAGATGTTGCCTAAGTTGGATTCTATCCTTACCAGCGTGAATGCGCTGTTGGCTGACCCGGCTCTGGCTGCTTCGCTGCATAATGTGGAAACCATCACAAGCAACCTCACCGTTTCTACACGTGAACTGAATACCCTGATGGCAGGACTCAACAAGCAGGTTCCGGGTATGATAGGAAAGGCAAATGGCGTGCTGGATAATACCAACCGCCTCACAGCTAATCTGGCCAGTCTTGATGTGCAGGGCACTTTGAACAAGGTGAACCAGACTTTGGAGAGTGCTCATCAGTTTACTGAGAAGCTGAACAGCAACCAGGGCAGCCTCGGATTGCTGATGAACGATACCAAGCTGTACGACAATCTGACGTCAACCATGGGTCATGCCGACTCTCTGGTTATCGACTTGAAGGCCCATCCGAAACGCTATGTCCATTTCTCTGTTTTCGGCAGAAAAGACAAGTAAAAAGAGTCCGAGCTAAATAAATTTAGTCTAAATAAGATTCGGTATGTTTCACGCCCCGAAATGACTCGCAAACTGTTTGTTTGTTAGCCGTTTCGGGGACGTTACATTATTGTTTCACTGAATTTCAGTCTGCTATATTTATATTTTAGGCAAGTGTTTGGTATTCAGTAATTTAAAGACTATCTATTAAAATGTTTTAAATAAGGGGATTTGCATTTCTCCTATTTTTTTTGTAACTTTGCACGTGATTTCGCATCTTTCGGTGCGTCCCGTCATTTGTGAATTAAAGTATTAATAATATAAGTAATCAATGTTAGCAAGTCCAAAAGCCCTCTGGGACAACAGTCTTTTGCTCATAAAAGACAGCGTAACAGAGCAGCAATATAACACATGGTTCAAGCCAATCGTCTTTGAATCGTACAAGCCGTCGACAAAGACTTTGTTGGTGCAGGTTCCGAGTCCGTTCGTATACGAGTACTTGGAACAGAACTTTGTTGACTTGTTAAGTAAGGTGCTGCATCGTAATTTTGGTGAAGGAATCCGTCTCACTTATCGTGTTGTAACCGATAAGGAGCATAAGCTTTCTCAAGATATAGAGGCAGATCCAGACGATGCTGATATGGCAAAGCAAACTCGTGAGCGTGCCCAGCAGACGGCTGCCCAGCCTGCCGCTCCCCAGCAGCAGGAAGACATTGATACACAGTTAGACCCGAAGCTTACTTTCAACAATTATATGGAGGGTGACAGCAATAAGCTGCCTCGTTCCGTAGGATTGTCTATTGCCGAGCATCCCAATACCACCCAGTTTAACCCAATGTTCATTTACGGACCTTCGGGTAGCGGTAAGACGCATCTGGTGAATGCCATCGGTCTGAAAGCGAAGCAGATGTATCCTCAGAAGCGTGTGCTCTATGTGAGTGCCCGTCTTTTCCAGACCCAGTATACCGATGCCGTGCTCCATAATGCGAGCAATGATTTCATCAACTTCTATCAGTCTATCGATATGCTGATTGTGGATGATATCCAGGAGTGGGCTGGTAAGGCGAAGACACTGAATACCTTCTTCCATATCTTCAACCACCTTTTCCGCAACGGAAAGCGTATTATCCTGGCGTGCGACCGCCCTCCGGTAGAGTTGAAGGATATGCCAGACCGTCTGCTTACCCGTTTCTCTTGCGGTCTTGTCTGCGAGTTGGAGAAGCCGAATATCCAGTTGTGTGTGGATATCCTGAGCAATAAGATCCGTCGTGACGGTTTGAAGATTCCGGTAGATGTCATCTCTTTCATCGCCCAGACCTGTAATGGAAGTGTGCGCGATTTGCAGGGAGCCATCAATGGTCTTCTGGCTTACAGCATCGTTTATAACAGCAGCATTGATATCCGTCTTGCCGAGCGCGTCATCAAGCGTGCGGTGAAGGTCGATGATAAGCCGCTCACCATCGATGATATTGTTGAAACGGTTTGCCATCATTATAATGTAACGGTTACTGCCGTGAACAGCAAGAGCCGTAAGCGTGATTATGTCGTGGCTAGACAGGTAACGATGTATCTGGCACAGAAATATACCAAAATGCCTGCTTCGAGAATCGGCAAACTCGTTGGTAATCGCGATCATAGCACAGTTATCCACAGTTGTACAAAAGTGGAAGAAAGACTGAAGATTGATGCTGGATTCAACGATGAACTGGTTAGTATCGAAAACGGATTAAAGGTGAAAAGGGCATAAAGAATGTGCTTTTCGCTGATAGGATAAGTTTAAGCGCGGAACCTTGGTATAGTGGTTCTTGTTTATATAAATGAAATAAAGGAAGCCTGGCAAGTTTGTTTTTGCCTTGGCTTCCTTTTTCCGTTTATAAACTGTTAACTGTAAACTATCAACTCTTTTTTATCATCTTCTTCCATTTAAAGTATCCGGCTACGGCGATGATGACGTAGAGACCGTAAAGTCCTGCCTTGAATGGGATGCCTTTGACGATATAGAGATAGAAGCAAACGGCATCTACGATAATCCAGAAAAACCACTGCTCGATATATTTGCGTGCCAGCGCCCAGAGACCCACAAAGCTCAGGGCATTGGTGAAACTGTCTTGCAGAGGAACTGTAGAGTTGGTGAAAGTTATCAGTATATAATAGGTGATGCCCCAGGCTGCCAGGAAGAACAGAAGAGTAGGGAGATAGAGCGACTTCTTCATATAGGTAATCGGAAGTTCTTCTTTCTCCTTCTGGTTGTGCTTCTTGCCATATTTCCATACGGCATAACCATATACACCGGCTATCGTATAGTAGACCGCCATTCCCGCATCGCCGTAAAGACCATGACTCCAATAGAGCCATACGTCCAGGGCGGGCATGATGATGCCTACCAGCCAGAGCCAGATACTGGCACGGTACTCCAACAGGATATAAACCAGTCCGAGTACCGTGGTAAAGATGTCTAAACCATGTGATGCAATATAATCCATCATGATGATTTCTGATTAGAACTTCAATGTAAGATGCGTCATCCAGGTGGTATCTGCCATCGGGATGTAGGCTATCTGCTTGAATCGGTTGTCCAATGTATATCCGTAACCGGTAGCATTGCTCCAGGTGAATGCGCTGGCTGCATAGTGGCGGTTGAAGATATTGTTGATGTCCACACCGAAGCTTACCTCCTTGATGCCGAGTGCCTTGGTTACCTTAGCGCTGTAGTTGAGGCTCAGGTCGCTCTGTGAATAGCATGGCAGCGAGAAGTCGCGGTCTTCTGTGTTGGTAATATACTGGCGACTTACAAAGTTGGTGTGCCAGGTAGCAGAGAAACCGGCATAGTGGATATCGATGAATCCGTTCAGGATAGCTGATGGAGAATAAGACAGGGTTGAGTTGTCGTAATGTACTACGCCTGGCTTCGTATCGTCTTCCCAGTTGCTTACATACTCATCAAAGTCCTTGATCTTGTTCTTGCTCAAAGCGGCATTTCCTTCTACAGACAACCATGACAATGGTGCCCAGCCGGCTGTCAGCTCTACGCCCATACGGTAAGAATCCTTGATGTTGGTGGTCAGCGCCTCGCCGATGTCACTCAACTGTCCGGTCTGAGCCAGCTGGTTGTCATAATCCATATAGTAGAAGTTGGCGCCTGCATGCCAGTTGTCGCCCTGATACTGATAGCCGAACTCTACATCGAGCAATTTCTCCTCTTTAGGGAATGGATAGTTGAAGTTGTCGGTAAAGTTGTTGCGCTCTGGCTCGCGGTTGCTGTAGGCTACAGATGCGTATGCCTTGTGGCCATCCTTGTTGAAGCTGATACCTGCCTTAGGATTGAAGAAGTTGTACTTCTCGTTGATGTTCAGCTCCTGGTTCTTGTAGCTGCCATCTGCCTGGGCGATAAATTTATCGTTGATACCGTCGGTCTTGTATTCTACACGGCGATACTGCAGGTCAGCGAAGGCATTCCAGTAGTCTGCAAAGCGATAGCTTGCCTTGACGAAGGCGCTGTAGTCATACTTGTGGGCATCAGAATCATAGTACTTATACTGGCCGTTGTTGCCGAAGAATTTCTTCTCGGCATCCTGGTTGGCGATATAAGTAAGGTATCCCCAGTGGTTGCCGCGGAACTGCTGCAGGTTCAATCCGCCGATAACATCCCAGTGCTCATCCTTGTAGTTGGTGTTGTATACCATGCCGTAGGTATGCTGGGTGAGTCCCTTCTTGCGGATGAAGTCAGACTTCTTGATGAAATTACCTTCTGCATCATTGTAAACGAGTCCGAACTTGGCAAACTTGGCGTTGTTCTTAAACTCCTTGTAGTAGCCGTAGCCATAGGTATAATGCAGTGAGAGGCTGTGGCTCCAGTGGCTGCTTGGTGTCCAGGTAGCCGAAAGAATGTTGTGGTTCTGATAGAAGTTATCAGTAGTCTTGTCCCATTTGCTTCCGTCGCGCAGGGTATAAGGAGTGATGGTATAATCGCCCTTGCCGTTGCGAACCAAATCACCTGTCAGCACGTTAAACTTATCCAGACCTGCTTTATACATATCTTTATAAGTGCGGATGCCATCCTCAAGGAGGGTGAAGCTAGAGTTGTAATCTCCGCCCAGCACACCGCTCCAAGCCTGACCGGTCTTCTCGAAGTTGCCGATGTTCTTGTAGCTTACCTTGAAGTTATCGCCCAGCCAGGTCAGTCCGCCATAGTAAGAACCTGAGCGGCCTGCTGTGCCGTCTACATAACCGTCGGTAGCTGTCTCGTGATAAGCACCGTCAAAAATCAGATGCTTGCCGAGCAGACCTGTAGAGAAGCTGGCGCCTGTATGATAGGTATTGTAAGAACCGAAAGAACCGGTAACTTCTGCAGTAGGGGTGAGTGAAGGAGCAGCTGTAGCCATAGAGATGCTTCCACCGAAGGCACCGTCGCCATTGGTAGAAGAGCCTACGCCGCGCTGTACCTGGATGCTGCCCAGAAGCGAAGAATAACTGTTCATGTTAGCCCAGAAAACGGTCTGGTCTTCCGGTGAGTTGAGAGCCACTCCGTCGAGTGTTACATTGATGCGGCTTCCGGCAGCGCCACGAATGCGCATATAGGTAGTACCGGTGCCGATACCGTTCTCACTCCAGGCGAGAATGCCCGGTGTACGAGAAAGGAGAAATGGCAATTCCTGACCTGAGCAAGAGAATTGTTTGAGTTCTGATTTCCTGATGTTAGCCACGGCGTATGGTGCTTCCTTTGCGGCACGTACGCCTTTTACAATCACTTCATTCAAATTCTGCACCTTCAAGGTGTCGATTTTTGTCTGTGCCAGTGCAGCCTGGCTTGCCAAAGAGCAAAACGCTACACTGAGTGCGATCCCGTTGAATCTTTTCATTTATTTAAATTAAAAACATCATATAAGGGGGGAATGTGCCTTATTTTCCTACGCCAGCATTACCTGGTTCAGGTCGATGGGTATATTCTCAGCATCCGCTTTTTTCTCTTTTCCGGCGGTAGCACCCCTTAGTTAGCTCTCTGCTAACCGGGTGCAAAGGTACAAATAAATTTGATAACCGCAAAATTTACGTAGATTTTTACTATATTTGTGTCCTTTTATCATTCTTTTTTCTTATATTTGCAGTCGGATTGCTGTTATTCGCAGTCTTGACAGTTTGAAACCTAAACTTCATGTGATAGGATTATGAGACGGTATATTTCACATTTGTTCACGTGGGTCATCTCTTTCCTGACCCTGTTGGCATTCTCATCGTGCTTGAATGAGCATCCTAAGGATCAGCTCGATGGGGATGGCAGCAATGGTTCTGCGTCTGAAATATTCGATACGACCATAGCTCCTTTATATGATTTTATGGGTGGAACGGTAGATGGGGAAGGCATCTGCGATATTCAGCGTCTGGACAGTCTGCTTTCTCTTTCTCCTGATGATGAGCAGCTTTATTCTTCCTGGCAATATCTTTATCGGGCTATCGGTATGTGCAACAAGTCGCTGGATATGATTGATTTACAGTCAGTACGGCTTACCGATAACCAGAAGACGCAGTTCAAGGCTGAGGTGCGTGCCATCAGAGCCATGATGTATTATGAGGCGATGGATTTGTATGGCAGGATTCCGGTACTCCTGTCTGCGGCAGAATCACTCATCTATGAACCGGCTTCGGGCTCTTCGGTTACCGATGAAAAGCTGTCGGCTCAGAGCGAACGGAGTGAAATTTTCCATTTCATCTTCAGCGAATTGCAGCAGGTGTTGCCTTATCTTCCTCAGACCTCAAGTTTGGAGGAAGGCTCTCATTATGGGCGCATCACGCAGCCTGTGGTCAACTTCCTGCTGGCTAAGCTGGCGCTGAATGCTGAAATCTATATGTACAACGATTGGGCGCAGGGTTACAGGAAGCGTCCGAAGGGTAGGGACCTGGAATTTATGGTGCGTACTGCCGATGGCGCCTCGCTCATTACGGGCGGCAAGGCGAGTGAGAACCGCAGCAGGATATTGAATGCTTGGGAAACCTGTATCTTCTATTGTAACAGACTGGCTGATGAGGGCTGCAGTTTAGAGGAGGATGAAATCTTCAACAGTTCTGTGCGTTATCTGATGCCGAAGGATGCGCTGGTGATGGATGAGGCTGATTCTGTTCAGCATCCACGGTCAGCCAAACCTCTTTTCCGTTTCCGTTATGCTGATGTTTTGCTGATGAAGGCTGAGGCGATGGAGCGCAACGATGGGGATGGCAGGGCAGAGTATAATATGGTTCGTTCGCATGCCGGTTTGCCTGCGCGCAAGTCTTCGCTTGCCAATATTCTGGAAGACCGTCAGGTTGTGCTGGCGGGCGAGACCTGTCACCGTCAGGACCTTATCCGTTTCGGCAAGTTCCTCAAGTCCTCGCATCTTCGCCGTTCTGTTCAGTCCGCTCTTACGTCCTGTTCCATCGTCTTCCCGATACCTCAGCGAAGCCTTGCCTTCAATGGCAAGTTGGTTCAGAACAAAGGATATGAGGCAATGGAATAGCCAAAAACTCTTCACTCTTCACCCGATAGCTCGAATCCCCTTTATATAAAGGCGTTGCGGAGGGTGAAGAGTTTTTCGTAACTCTTCACCTCTCTTCACCCACTCTTCACCTCTCGAATCCCCTTTATATAAAGGCATTCCCAGCGATTGGGTGAAGAGTGAAGAGTAAAATCAATTCGACCTGTACGGTTTAATTACCCAATACGCCCTGAAAGGGCAGAAGCTCCTAGCCCAGGGCGTGTGGGGCAAAACTTGCGAAAGTTCTGTCGGTTATTTAAAAAACTGATAAACGCGTTTTCGTTCGCTGTTTGGCTCAGACAGCCCACTGTTCTTCCTACCGCTAGTCTGCTGTTCTAGTTTCGCCAGTCTGCTGTTCTTCTTTCACTCGTCTGCTGTTCCCGATAAATAAAACCATTTTTTTTCGTCCTTTTATTCACTTTTTCCCCATTTCTCCCCTCCATTTAAAAATAAAATTTGTACTTTTGCATACGTTTTAACGTGTTAACAGTAATCTTGGCAGATGCCAAATACAAAAATAAGAACGAAATGGATACATTATATTTATTGCAGTTCGCCTGTTTCCTATTTATGCTCGTCAATATCCTCATCCTGGGTATTACCCGACTGCACATGAAGTGGATGAACCGGCGATATGAAGTGTCACGATGGCTGATTATCGGAGCCATGGTAGGATTGGCCATACAATTTCTCATGCAGATGCTTCTGGGCTTCCGGGCTCAAGACGCTGCTGTGGGAGCCGTTTTCAACATTCTGGTCTATCCCCCTTGCTTCTCGCTCATCTCTATTGGCATTTACAATATCGAGGCAACGCATGCCAACCGCCGGAAGATGAGCATCGTTTGCGCCAGCATTTATGCCGCCATATTGGCTGCCTTCTGCATCGGCTTTATCCAGAGCGGAAACTTCCATATCGGCAGCTGGATTTATGTGATGATAGCCCTGTTCGCCTTCAGCGTAGCCTATTGCATCTATATGATAATAGTGGAAATCAGAAAGCGCAGGAGGATGCTGGAGGTGATGGCTGGTTATGATATCCTGCCTTACGTGAGATATGCGCGAGCCAGTGTATTCATAGTCTTTTTCCCTGCAGTAGCCCTGCCTTTTGCAGTCCTTTCCACCAAATCTCTATATGTAATCGAACCTCTGGGACTGCTTGCTGTCTTTTTCTTCACGCTCAGTTTTATGGCTTTGGGCTATAATTACGTACCTTCCGAAGAACTCTTGGATAAGGAGGAAGAAGAGGAGGCTGCCATGGAAAGTGTGAAAGACAATGCCTGTTTAGAACTGCAGGATGAAGAACTTGATGATAAGAAAGAAACTTTACAATCACAGCGTTCAAAAAGACGGCAGAAGATCATCCGTGAGAAGTTGGATGAATGGTGTGCTGCCAAGGGTTATAGGGATACGTCGCTGAATATGATTACCCTGTCACGTTCGTTGAATATCAGCAGATACGAGTTGTCGCGCTACCTCTCATCCTGTCTCAATACCACCTTCCGCCCCTGGCTTGCCGAGGTGCGTTTTGAGGCTGCCAAGAAGATGATGTTGGATAACCCCGACTTCGGTAATGACATCATTTCTGCCGAGTGTGGCTTCTCTTCCCGTACCCATCTCTACCGTATGTTCAAAGAGAAAGAAGGCTGCTCTCCTACGGCTTGGAGAGAGAAAAACTGTTAAAAAGTATGTATTAGGTGTCGCATTCCCCACGAATGAGACACCTTTTTTGTAGGAATGCGACACCTATGTGGGGGAATGCGACACCTTGTTTCAAAGAAAAACACTATCTTTGCACCATGAAAAGTATAATAGAATCATTAGCCAAAGAAGAACAGGCTATCCTGATAGTAGCTCTGTTTCTCCTCATTTATGTTGGTATCATGATTAATGTCATGGTGAGGGAATATAGGACCTATCTTGATGATTACCCGATGTCTCATTTCAGCTTGGGTGATTTCATCAAGAGAGGGCGTTTTTATATCTGCCTCATTCTCGGCGTAGTGTTTATCACGTTCGTGTGTCTGGTAGTCAGTCTGATGGCAATCAGTATTCAGTAATTTCTTGATAAAAAATAATAACAAAAATAGTATTAATTTATGAAAAGATTTACCAATCAATCCCATGGGTCGCAAGCCGGCCGTATGAACAATGGGGGGGCGATAATCCGTAGATTCGCCCTGTTCCCATTGATGTTGCTCATGTTGTTGCTTCTGCCTGCCGGCATGGTGGCGCAGAAGGCAGCTTCCAGTTCTAAGTATATAGCAACGTATGAATCCTCTACCCAAACTTTGACTTTCAAGGAATTTGTGGGTGAAACCCTTCCAAGCAATAGTGCTTGGGTGAAAGATAAACAGACGGTGGCTGATATCAAAAGAAAATTAGGAAATGTGACTATCGTGCACATTGTTTTCGATAAGAGCTTTAGCACATACACTCCTACATCGTTGTACAAATTCTTTGCGAATCTCAAAAAAATGAAAACAATTACAGGTCTGGAATATCTGAATACAGAGAAGGTGACGAATATGAGCTACATGTTCTATAGCTGCTCATCTCTCACCTCGCTAGATGTTACTCATTTCAATACCGCGAAGGTGACGAATATGAACCGCTTGTTTGCTTACTGCTCATCTCTCACCTCGCTAGATGTTACTCATTTCAATACTGAGAAGGTGACGGATATGAACAGTATGTTCGATAGCTGCTCATCTCTCACCTCGCTAGATGTTACTTATTTCAATACCGCGAATGTGACGGGTATGAACAATATGTTCTATAGCTGCTCCGCTCTCACAACCATCTACGCCAGCGATAATTTTGTTACGGACAAGGTTGAATATAGTTATAATATGTTCTATGATTGCACCTCGCTCAAAGGCACAACATTAGAGTATGTTGCCAGCAAGACCGACCACAACTATGCCAACTGCGGCACGGATGGTTACTTTACTCCTGGATGTGGGTATGCCGAGTTTGACAATGCTACTGGAACTCTTACATTCCGTTACAAGGGAGTCAAGCCCGAAGGAGCTTATGACCTAAATGTGGGGATTACTGATCCAGGGTGGCGTACGCATAAAAATGAAATCAAGAAGGTGGTCTTCGATGCTTCGTTTGCAAATGCAAGACCAACAAGCTGTTATTACTGGTTCTATGAATGCAAAAATCTGGCCAATATAGAAGGCATCGAGAATCTTAATACCGAGAAGGTGACGAATATGGAACTCATGTTTGCGAATTGCTCTACTCTCACCTCGCTCGACGTCACTAAGTTCAATACAGCGAATGTGACGACTCTTATGTCTATGTTCTCAGACTGCTCTAGTCTCAAATCTCTAGATGTTACTAATTTCGACACCAGAAATGTGACGAATATGTTCTATATGTTCAATAACTGCTCAGGTCTCACCTCGCTCGACGTCACTAAGTTCAATACAGCGAAAGTGAGGAATATGTACTCTATGTTCATGAACTGCTCTGGTCTCAAATCTCTTGATGTTACTAATTTCGACACCGGAAATGTGATTTCTATGGCCTATATGTTCTATGAATGCTCCGCTCTCACCTCGCTCGACCTCACTAACTTTAACACAGCGAAAGTGATGGATATGTGCTTTATGTTCAAAAAATGCTCAGGTCTAACCTCGCTCAACCTCACAAAGTTCAACACAGCGGAAGTGACGGATATGAGTCAGATGTTCAATGAGTGCTCCGCTCTCACAACCATCTACGCCAGCGATGAGTTTGTAACGACCAACGTAGAAACAGGTTCTAATATGTTCTTTAATTGTATAAAACTCAAAGGTTTTATAGAGTATAACAAGAACACAGACAAAGAGAATTACAAATACGCCAACTACAAGACTGGCTATTTCACCAAGCTGGTAGGCAAGAATGGTGATGAGAAGATAGGAGCTGTAGGAGAAATTCTTACTGCGGATAATCTCGCTCTTGACGACAACAAGGACTTCGTGGCTTATGAGCCATTCGCAGCCAAGGCTGCATCTTATAACCGCACAATGAAGGAAGGCACCACTTGGGCTACGCTCTGCTTGCCATTCGAGGTATCTCTCGCAAATCAGGACTTCCGTGCCTTCAAACTCCTTTCAGCTGATGATGTTACAGAAACCGTAGAACTCGAAGAGATAGAGGGAAGCATCGCAGCTGGTACTCCTGTTATCATCAAGATGAAGGATGGAGCAAATTCGCTCAGCATCTCTGAAGCCGACAAGGCGATTGCTAAAGATGTTCAGACCTCAAAGGCTGATAATGGCAACTATCAGCTCCAGGGACTCTATACCCAAAAGGTGTTCAGCAAGGATACTGATAACAACTGCTACATCGTGAAGGGCTCCAAGTTGATGAACCCAGCCAAGCTGTTGGGTACATCAACAGAGTTTGTGGGCAGCAAGCCTTTCCGTGCTTACATGGTAGATAACTCATCTGCTCCTGCAGCTGGTGCCAGAATGTTCAGCATCAGCGTCGGCGGTAGCACCACTGCCATCGAGCAGTTGGAGTCTACAGCAGATAGCAAGGCAGAATACTACGACCTCCAGGGCCGTCGCCTCCAGGATTTGCAGAAGGGTGTGAACATCGTAAAGCGTGGCGGCAAGACCATGAAGGTTATCATCAAGTAATAAAAAATAGTAATAAAAATAGATATGAAAAAGAAAAGATATATCAAGCCAGTGGTTAGCGTCATGGAAATGGAAACCACAGCCATCCTCGCCGGCTCTGTTATCCGGAAGGCGTCAGATGAGGATTACAGCAAAGAAAATGTGAAGGATTTCTGGGATAATGAAACTAATAAGGGAATTTGGGCAGACTAGCCCCTGATTCTCTATCGTCCCCCAGGCATCACATCTGATGCCTGGGGCAAAATAAAAAGCCTCCGGAGCTATTACGCTTCGGGGGCTTTTTCTGCTTTCTAGGTATCATGTTGATAGGTAAGTTCATGAACATCCACAACATTTTTTCCGAAACTTTTCTCCTATTTTCTTTGCACTTTCAAAATAAAGTCGTAACTTTGCAATCAAGATAGGTTAAAAAAGGAGGTTGCGATGCCAAAGATATTTGAATACTTCGGATTTATCTTTCTGTTCTATTCGAATGAGCATGAACCGATACACGTTCATGTAATGAAGGATGGACATGAAGCTATTTTCGAGATAATATTAGAAAATGGTGAACTTGTTGAAATTCACAGAAGAACTTCTAGCAAGATACCACCTTTAAGTGAGAAGGATGCTGCTACAGCAGAGGCCTTTGTGAAGAAGTACTATAAGAATATAGTTGATAAATGGGTAAACTTCTTTATTTATAAGAAAAGAATACGTTCAACAAAAATAACGAAGAAATTATGAATTTAAGTATCGTTTCTGCAAAATATGTGGCACCATTAAAAGTTGAATTACACTTTAATGATGACACTGTTAAGACGATAGATGTTGGGGCTTTTATTAGAAATCACCCACATCCGCAATATAACTCTTACTTGAATGAAAACAAATTCAAAAAGTTCAAGATAGAGTTTGGAAATATCGTTTGGGGAAAAAATTGGGATTTGATATTCCCTATAGATAAGTTATATGCTGGCGTTTGCTGCTGACCAAAAAGCCCCCGGAGCTATTACGCTTCGGGGGCTTTTTCATAACCGTATAGAATACAAATCTGCGTGACCCATTCCTTATCACGCATGACTATAACAATTTAAAAATAAAAAAACAAAAAAGTTGCCTAAAAACTTGGAAGTTAAAGATATAAATCTTATCTTTGCAAAAATATCCAAAAAAAGAAAAGTTATGGCAACAGCAATAAGAATCATTCCAACTCTTCAAGGTGAAGAAGCTGAAAAATTTTTAGAAAATGCAGAATGGACAGAAGCCCATCCTGGAAGTATTAAAGTTGACAAGAAAAAAGTTGAACTCACAAGAAAATTCTTGCGCGAAATGAACTTGCTATGACATATGAGGAATTATTAGAGATGTGCGTTCTTACTGTCGTATCTACCAGCACCGATTTACCAAAGTGGCGTGGACGGCTCAGGTAATTATACTTTTTCCCTCTGTTGGCAAGTTGCCAGATGATATCTGTCTTGTCAACATAAAGATATCCACCCTTTCTGATTTCCTCGAAAGACTGGATGCCTACCGGCAATTTTCTATCGTTAGTCTCTATCATAATTCCTAATCTTTGTTTTCCAATTGCAAATTTACGATTATTTTTCCAAACCGCCATGCTTTTCCTCTTTTTTTAAATGAGCTAGAAAGAATCTTACGGATGGTCTTATGCTCCTCTTGAAATAAATGATGTAATAAAGTTGGTTATAAATGTAGTAAATGCTTGTTTGCTTGTCGTTTTTTTAGTATCTTTGCGATGAAAAATAAAACTCAAGTGTAGAAAATGTGGAGAATTTCACAAAAGAAGTATCAGAAATGTGTAAACTTACACATTTTCCGCACTTTAACGATGGAGGTGCTAAAAAATGTTTAATAGAATAATTATTCAAGAATTAAAACAATGGAGAGCTAAAAAAGACCGTAAGCCATTAGCGCAATGAAATATTTCTGCGAAAAGACGCCGGAATATGTTGTGGCTTGTGCTGGTTCTCTTTTGGGGTTGGCTTTTGGTCATCAAGGCTTTTCGTTTTTTAAAATAATTTTTAATGAGAAAAAAGATATATGGGTGAAGAGGGGTGAAGAGTGGGTGAAGAGATAAAGAAAACTCTTCACCTCCCGAAACCCCGATAAACAGAGGGGTTACGGGCGAGAAGGTGAAGAGTGAAGAGATAAATCGGGATTGCTTACAACTGATAGAACTTGGTGAAAGCCTTCACGCAATATTCGTGGTCGATAACGCTACCGGTTTCGCGGCAACTGTGCATAGCGAGGATGGCATTGCCCATATCCACACCCTTCAATGGGATGGAAGAGGCGAGGATATTGCCCAATGTGCTGCCACCTGCTACATCGCTGTGGTTTACGAAACGCTGGCATGGTACACTGGCTGCATCGCAGATGTTGGCGAAGATGGCTGCTGATACAGCATCGCTCGCATACTTCTGGGCTGCATTGAACTTGATGACCGGACCACCGCCCAATTTAGGATGATTCGTAGGGTCGAACTTTTCGCTATAGTTAGGATGCCAGGCATGCGCATTATCGGCTGAAATCATGAAGGCACGCTCTACTGCCTGATAATAAGCCTCTTCTGTATGGCTCTGTGCCAGGGCGATGCGCTGGAGCATATATGAAAGGAATGGACTTCCGGCTCCCTGTTTGGTCTGGGATCCCGTTTCTTCATTATCGAAGATGGCGAGAACCTGGGTGGTATCATTGGCATCAGATGCAATCATCGCCTCTACTCCAGCCCAGCACATAGACAGGTCGTCGAGTCTGCCTGAAGAGATAAACTCATCGTGTACACCGAAGGTGCAGGCAGGAGTGGCATCAGCCAGATAGAGATCGAAATCAAGAACATCCTCTTTCTGGATATTCAGTTCTCCGGTTATCACATTCATCAGGAGGTTACCCTTCTCCAGTTCATCATTGATGATGCCGAGGATAGGGAGTACATCCTTCTGCTTGCTCAACTTCACTCCATCATTCACCTGACGGTTGAAGTGGATAGCGAGATTGCTGATCTGCAGCAATGGGCGCTTCACATGAAGAAGAAGCGTCTGGGGATTCATCGCATTCTCGCCCTTCACGATAACTCTACCTGCCAAAGTGAGCGGACGGTCGAACCAGGTTGACATGATAGGACCACCATAAACCTCGGTATTCAGTTTTACGATACCGCCCTCGCAAAGCATCTCAGCATTTGGCTTGATGCGGAAGGTAGGCGAGTCGCAGTGGGCGCAGATCATGTGGAAACCGGCATCTGCCAAAGGCTTCTTTCCGATTTGGAAGGCGTAGATGGAAGAGTCGTTCTTGGTAACGAAGAACTTTTCACCCGCTTCAATCTTGCCCAAAGGCTCCTGTGGGTTCATACGGCGGAACCCGTTCTTCTCCAATTCCTCGGAGATATTCTTTACTGCCAGGAAATTCACTGGCGATGCGTCTAGAAAGGATAATAATCTTTTGATCATAGTCTATATCTTTATATTAATATCTTGCAAAGATAATAGATTTTTTTCATTTTATCTCATTATTCTATTTGTTTTTCATTTTTTTGTGTTATCTTTGTCCCCAAATAATATCAATGAAAGAATTATGAAACGATATAAATCCTGCACTCTCATTATATTGCTGCTGTTGGCATCGGCTCTTCAGGCATATGCGCATATTTCCAGAAATATGTTCATGCTTTCCAATCTCAATGCTGCCAATGGTCTTTCCAGCCCTCGTGTTTATTCTATTGTCGAGGCAGAGGATGGTGCCATGTGGATAAGTACTAAGCGTGGAGTTGACCGATATAATGGGCAACAGGTAACCAATTATACTTTATACACAGAGATGCCGTATAGTGATGCTAGTGGTAGAAGTATTAAACTGACTAAGGATGCGCAACATCTGATTTACGCCTACGACAACAAGGGAAAGGTGTATATATATGATAAGAGGAAAGATGCATTTGTCTTGAAATGTAATCTTCAGAATATTTTAGGTGGAAGTATCGTGCTGAACGAACTGTTGGTAGACGAAAAGGGCAATTTCTGGTTAGCTATGGATAGAGGCATTTATTGCTTATCAGCAGCTACTGATGGAAAGGAGATAGTTCGGGAGACAGCTAAGGGTAGGTTTGTATTGAAAAATACCTATATTAATCATATCCAATTTATAGGAAAGAAACTCTTGATAGGAACATTTAAAGATGTTTATTGCTATTCGATGTCTGCCCGGAAGTTAGAAAAGAAGATTAGTGGCAGTTCTGTAGTATCCTCTTATCATGATATTGTGGGACATCGTATCTGGCTGGGTACTTTTCACGAAGGAGTTAAAGTGATGGATGATCGTACTTGGAAGCTGATAAAATCTGCTGATTTCCAATCTTTGCAAAACATTCCTAAAATTCCCGTACGTTCAATCATTTTATATGATAAGCAGACTCTTCTGATGGCTGTAGATGGAGCTGGAATATATGCTTATGACAGTTCGAATAAACAAACCAAACTCTTGCTTGATACAGATGGACGTCCGGGTAACGTGTTGAATGGTAATGGATTATATACCTTGTGCTGCGATCGTTTTGGCGATTTATGGACAGGCTCTTACTCGGGAGGAGTAGATTTGGCAATACCGATGAAACATACATTGGAATATATCACCCATGAATATCTCAACAATCAATCACTGATAGATAATTGTGTGAACGATGTTTTCCAAAGCCGTGATGGGAAAATATGGTATGCCACAGATAAAGGAGTAAGTGTCTATGATGTGCAGACTCGTCTTTGGCATCATGGATTATATAATAAGGTGGCGCTTACGATTTGTCAGACTGTAGACGGCAGAATTCTGGTTGGTACCTATGGTAATGGCGTATATCAGGTTCATGCTGATGGCACTAGTATGCCTGCTTATTCTGTGGAAACAGGAATGTTGAAGAGTGATTACGTATTCAGTCTTTTAACTGATAGCGATGGTAATATTTGGGTGGGATGTTTGGATGGAGATATGGCTTGTTTCCCTTCAGATAAATATAATTTGAATGGAACGGGAAAGTCGGTATTCTATCTGCCTGTCAACGAAGTGCAATGCATCACGGAATCACCGGATAAGCGTTTTATTGCTGTAGGAACTTCGCATGGAGGCTATTTGATTGATAAGCGCGAACCTTTGCATCCTCGTCATTTCTTTTATCCTGAACAGTATCCCGATAAAGACATTAATTTGTTTGTCAACAGTATGGCTTTTCATGATTCCCGTCATATTTGGATTGGAACGGATGGAGGAGGACTCTATGATTATGATTTCCTGACAAAGAAGTTTAAGCGTTATACTAATCAGGACGCTTTGCCTTCTAATACTGTTTATGGACTTATAAAAGGTATTAATGGCAATTTGTGGATAAGTACGGATAAAGGTTTGGCGTTCATGAAACAGGGGAAGATAGTAAACCTCAACATCTTTAAGGGAATGGAACGTGAGTATAACCGAATGTCTGTTGCGTGTACTTCAGATGGCAGGGTGCTTTTTGGCAGCAACGATGGAGTTGTCGCTTTGGCTCCTATGTTTGCCAAAGGTTTGAATTATGCCGCTCCACTTCGTATTCATAGTGTTGAGGTTGAAGGTGTCGAACGTTCCGATCACTGGAATGAATGTCTCTTTGAAATGTTGAAGGAAGGCAAATTGAAACTTAGCCATAATGAGAATACGCTGGTCGTTTCTTTCGAGAGTATCAATTATCAATACCAGTATGATATTCAATATCAATATTATTGGGAAGGATACGACCGTAATTGGAGTAAACCATCTTCTAATCAGTTGGCACGATTTGTAAATTTGCCTTCGGGCAGCTATGTGCTTCATGTAAAGGCTATCTGCAGAAGTAATGGTAGAGAATTGGGAGAAACAACATTGGAAATTCATATAGCCCAACCTTGGTGGAATACCTGGTGGGCATGGATTATCTATCTCTGTATTTTTGCAGCCATCTTATATTTTGTCTGGCAGTATTACAAAGAGCGCTTACAGCGAAAGTATTATGATGAGAAAATCAATTTCTTCGTTAATACAGCCCATAACATACGTACTCCTTTGAGTCTCGTGTTGGCTCCTCTTGATAATCTGGCTAATGATTCCAACTTGAGTGAGAAAAGTCGTGGATTCTTGGATATGGCGCATCGCAACGGCAACAAACTATTGAAGATGGTTACAGAATTGCTTGACTTCCAAAAGGTAGAGCAGTCTGCCGAACAGGTTCGCCTGCAAGATATAGAATTGCCGATGCTTTTACGTGTGCAGTTGGAAAAGTTTGTATTGGCAGCTCAGGAGAAGCATATTCAACTGTGTATTGAAACGTGTCCGCAGCAACAGATTCATTCTGATGTCAAAATGATGGATCTGATATTGGAAAATCTTCTCTCGAATGCTATCAAATATACACCTCAAGGTGGAAAGGTTACGTTGTCGGCTTCAGTTGAAGGTAAGATGGCTATGATTCATGTATGTGATACAGGTATAGGTATTCCAAAGGCCGAAATTAAGAGTATCTTCAAGACCTTCTTCAGGGCTTCTAATGCGATAAATTCCCAGGAAATGGGAAGTGGATTAGGACTGATGCTTACACGAAAGCTTGTAGAGAAATTAGGAGGAAAGCTTAGTTTCGTAAGTGAGGAAGGAAAGGGTACTACTTTCTGTGTGAAGATGCCAATAGGTAATGTAACAGATTCTTCAGTCCGGTTTGTTGGAGAAAAGAAAAATGTTGCAACTGAATCTTCTTTAGCTGAAGATAAGCATGATGAGACTTGCCAGACTGTGTCTTCTGCGGTTCTGCAGGATGCTGATGTTTCAACGGATACACTTCTTTTTGTCGATGACAATGAAGATCTTCGCAAATATATCAGAATGACTTTTGGTGATTCTTATCAGGTAGTTGATGTGGAGAGTGCAGAGGCTGCCTTGAAATATTTGAAAGAGGGCGGGGTATGTGATATCGTTGTTTCAGATGTCATGATGCCGGGAATGCACGGAGATGAGTTCTGTCGCAGCATCAAGGAAAATAAGGAAACATCATGGCTGCCTGTTATCCTGCTGACTGCTAAGGCTGGTCGTGACTTTATGATAGAGGGACTCGGACTTGGTGCTGATGACTATATAGCCAAGCCATTCGATACTGCTATTCTTGCGAGTAAGGTTGCCAGTATTTTGAAGAATCGTCGCCGGTTGAGTCAGTATTATATGGACAGAAGCCTTGCTCTTGTTAGAGGAGAGGTTGCTTCTGAGTCTGCTTCTTCCGGGCAGATTGTGGGTTCTGATTCTTCCAATGAACACTTGGAACCTACTGGAGCTTCTGAAGAGAAAAAGGATGATTCTGTCTTGAATAAGCAAGGCCAGACATTCGAAAATGTGGCAGAAACTGTTCTGAATCCACAAGACCAGGCTTTTGTAGATAAAGCTACCCGTTTGGTGTTGGCTCATCTGAGCGACACAAACTTTAATATCGACCGACTCTGTAGAGAGATGGCGATGAGCAGAACGCTTTTCTATGGTAGGCTGAAGACTCTTACGGGTCAAAGTCCGCAGGATTTTATGCGTTTGATACGTCTGGAACAGGCTGCAATCTTCCTGAAACAGGGGGATAGTGTGCTGGAGGTCTCTGTGAAAGCCGGTTTTGTAAATGTGAAGTACTTTAGTACTGTATTTAAAAAGCACTTTGGAATCTCTCCAAGTAAGTATCTGTAAATTAGAGTTTTAAATTCAAAGAAAAGGTTTCTGTTTAGACAATATGTCTGAATTGAAACCTTTTTTGTTTGTTATCTAACCCTCTGAAAGTTCCTTTTCTTTATCTTTGCAGCCAGATTCTGTTACGTAAGTTAAACAGTTATTTAAAAAACGAAACAATAACAATATAAACATAAAAATGAAAAGGAACTTTTTGAAATTTAGCCTCTTTTTTATAGGCGTCTTCACATGTTTCTCATGCGAAGCAAGTACGTTGCAATCATCCAGCAGTTCAGATGGTGTAGGTGAATCCATGCCTACTGCCCAGCAATGGAATAAAGACGTTGTGGGATGGAATCTTGGCAACGAATTTGAGTGTTCTGCTCCTGGTCAGGATGGTGAGTCGATGCAGATTGGCAACCCTGATGGTTCTATCCATGCAGAGACAGCCTGGGGCAATCCCGTTGTTACCAAGAAGATGATACAAGCCGTGAAGAAGGCAGGTTTCAATGCCATCCGTATTCCAATCCGTTGGCAGTGCCACATTACCAACGCTCAGGCGATGAGCATCGACAAGGCTTGGATTGCTCGCATCAAGGAGGTGGTGGGCTGGTGCCTTGACAACGGTTTGAAGGTTATCATCAATGTGCATCATGAAAAATGGCTCGAAGGTCGTCCTACCTATCAATATAAGGAAGAAAACTGCCAGAAGCTTGCGCTCCTCTGGATGAATATCGCCTCTGAGTTTGCCAATTATGACAGTCGCTTGGCTTTCGCCGGTACCAATGAGGTTCACATCAGGGACAACTGGGGCAAGCCTACTGCCGAGAACCTCGAAGTGCAGAATGCTTACAATCAGATATTTGTGGATGTGGTTCGTGCCACAGGCGGCAACAATGCCAAGCGCCACCTCATCTTACAGACTTACGTTTGTAACCCTTGGTTTGGCATCGAGAATGGAGATTTCATCATTCCGAAGGATGCCGAAGGCAATGGCAACAACTATATGAGTGTGGAATTTCACTACTATCAGCCATGGAGCTACGCCGGCGATTGCACCTACGATTACTGGGGTGATGCCTACAAGGATGCTGGCAAGATACCTGCAGAAAACGAGAAGACGATGACGGATTTCTTCGACAAGGCGGTGAATACCTGGAGCAACAAAGGACTGGGTATCGTAATAGGAGAGTGGGGAGTAACCGATCACTATAAGTCAAACTCAGAGAAAGTGCATGAAAACATGACCTACTACTGTAAGTTCTTGACTACGGAGGCTCGCAAACGAGGCTTCTCTACTTTCGTTTGGGACAACAACCACTTCGGCAACGGCTCTGAGAAGTATGGCATCTTCGACCGTTTCAAGAGTATGAAGGTGAATGCTCCTTGGATTCTCGAAGGAATCTTTGGGAAAGAATAATGTTAAATTAAAAACTAGATATCAATTATGAGAAAGAAAACGATGTTTCTCGGCCTGCTCGGTGCAGGTTTGATGTGGATGCCTGCTTCTGCCATTCTCGCTGCCCAGATGAACAATGCAGCGATGAGCGTTCAGCAGAACCAAGGCATCAAGGGTACAGTGGTGGATGCCACTGGCGAAACCTTGATTGGCGCTAGCGTGAAGGTGGCTGGTACAACCAATGGTGCCGTTACCGATATTGATGGTAACTTTACGTTGAACTGTAAGCCTGGAGCAACGCTCGAAGTGAGCTACATCGGTTACAAGACGATGACCGTGAAAGCTGCTAATGGCATGAAAATACAGATGCAGGAAGATGGTAAGGCCTTGAATGAGGTCGTTGTTACCGCCCTTGGTATCAAGCGCGACCGCAAGGCTCTCGGCTATGGCTTGGAGGAGGTTAAAGGTGAGGAACTTACCAAGGCGAAGGAAACCAACGTCATCAACTCTCTTTCAGGTAAGGTGGCTGGTCTCGTTGTGCAGAACACCGCTGGCGGTGCTTCTGGTTCTACCCGCGTGCTTCTTCGTGGTAATACAGAAATGGCAGGCAATAACCAGCCTCTTTACGTGGTGGATGGTGTGCCTTTGGATAATACAAACTTTGGCAGTGCTGGTGAAGCTGGTGGTTATGACCTCGGTGATGGTATCTCTGCCATCAATCCTGACGATATCGAGACGATGACCGTATTGAAAGGTCCTGCTGCCTCTGCCCTCTATGGTAGCCGTGCTTCCCATGGTGTTATCTTGATTACGACCAAGAAGGCGGAGAAGGATAAGATTTCCGTGGAGTACAATGGTTCTTATACTATCGATACTCAGTTGGCTAAATGGGACGACATCCAGGAGATATATGGTGCTGGCTACAATGGTGAACTTCCTAATTCGAGCACTTCTGGTACCAATGCCAGTTGGGGACCTAAGGCCGATGACTTCATGTTCAAATATTTCGATGGCGAGGAACGTCCATTCATGATGCATCCTAACAATGCTTCTGGTTTCTTCCGTACAGGTTTCACTACCCAGAACTCTGCCATCCTCTCAGTTAATTCCGGTAAGACGGGTATGCGTTTCTCTGTTACCGATATGCGCAACAAGGATATCTTGCCAAATACCAATATGAGTCGTGACAACTTCAACCTCCGTGTGAATACCTCTGCCGGTCCTGTTGACTTCGACTTCACCGCCAACTATACTCGTGAGAAGGTAAAGAACCGTCCTGCCCTTGGTGACTCCCAAAGCAACGTGGGTAAAAACCTCATGACCTTGGTGGGTACCTACGACCAGGCTTGGTTGAAGCACTATGAGGATGCCGACGGCAACTACTCCAACTGGAATGGTAACGATCAGTATAACAAGAACCCATACTGGGATCTCTATAAGAACAGCAATACATCCGACAAGGACGTGTTCCGTTTTACGGGTAAGGCAATCTGGAACATCAACAAGCACCTCAAGTTGCAGGGTACTATCGGTACCGACATCAACAGCATGAACTTCGAGGACTTCATCGCCAAGACAACTCCAGGAACTCCTGCCGGAAAGCTTACCGACCAAATCTTCAACAACCGCACACTCAACGCCGAGATACTCGCCCTCTACAACAACTCATGGGGCGACTTCGATGTCAACGCTACCGCTGGTGGTAACATCTTCAAGGTGAACAACAAGACCACTACAAACATCGGTCTCAACCAGCAGATGAATGGCATCCAGAATATCATGAACTATCAGGAACAGAATACTCGTGAGAGCATGTACAAGAAACAGATCAGCTCTCTCTATGCCAGCGCAAGTCTCGGCTACAAGCATACTTACTATTTGGAGGGAACCCTCCGTGGCGATAAGTCGTCTACGCTCCCTACAAATAACAATACATACGTATATCCTTCTGTATCTGGTAGCTTGGTTTTCTCTGAGTTTATCAAGAACAAGAAGTTCATCAATTATGGTAAGATTCGCGCATCTTGGGCAAAGGTAGGTAGCGATACCGATCCATACCTGTTGGCACTCAATTATACCACGGGCAAGTACAGCTACTCGGGTTATACCATCGGCATGATAGCCAACTCAACACAGCCAAACAAGGATTTGAAGCCTACAATGACAGGTTCTTACGAGGTAGGTTTGGAGATGAAGTTCCTTAACGGACGCTTGGGCTTGGATGCCACCTATTACAACCAGAACTCCAAGAACCAGATTTTGAGTTTGGCTTCAACCACCACCTCTGGCTATGCTTACCGCCTCATCAATGCCGGTGAGATTCAGAACCAGGGTGTCGAGATTGCCCTCAATGCCCGTGCCTTGCAGATCAAGGACTTCGCTTGGGACTTGGGTGTCAACTTCTCGAAGAATACCAACAAGGTGAAGTCGCTCACCGATGGCATGGACTATTTTGAGCTTGCCAAGGCCACATGGTGCGGTGTATCAGTAGGTGCTCAGGTTGGCGAGAACTATGGAGCTATCCGTGGACACGACTTCCTCTACAACGACAAGGGTCAGGTGGTTGTCGATGCAGCTACTGGTCTTCCAAAGATTGACCAGAAGGTCAAGACCATCGGCAATTCTACTTGGGACTGGACAGGTGGTTTCTACTCAACCTTCAGCTACAAGAACTTCCGCCTCTCTGCTGCATTCGATGTGAAGGTAGGTGCCGACATCTACTCTATGTCCATGCGTTCTGCATACCAGACAGGTAAGGCAAAGGGAACATTGGCAGGCCGTGAGGAGTGGTACTCTTCTGAGGAGGCTCGCAAGGCTTCGGGTATGGATCTTGCCGCATGGCGTGCAGCTGGTAACTGCAAGGGATTTGTCGTAGATGGTGTCATCGACAATGGCGACGGTACTTATCGCAAGAACGACATCGCCGTGAACCCTGAAGATTACTGGAAGCATGTTGCAAATGGCGTGCAGAGTGCCTTCGTTTACGACAACTCTTACGTGAAGTGTCGTGAGATTACTTTCGGCTATACCTTCCCAGAGAGCATCCTGGGCAAGTATGTCAAGGGCTTGACCGTATCCTTCGTGGCTCGTAACCCATTCATTGTTTGGAAGAACATTCCTAACATCGACCCAGACTCCAGCTACAACACCTCAGGTCTCGGTCTGGAATATGGTTCCCTGCCATCTCGCAAGAGTTATGGTTTGAACGTGAACGTGAAGTTCTAGTCTCGAAAAAATGAATCAATTTCTTTAGAAGAGTTCTAATATATAATAAGGTAAGAAAATGAACAATATAATCAAGAAATATATAGGTAAGAGCAGCCTGATGATGGCTTTCGCCCTGATGGCAACCGGCACTGCGATGATTTCTTGCTCTGATGATACCTTGAGCAACATCAATACCGACAAGACCAAGGTGAGCGAGCTCGACCCTAACGCACAGTTGACAACAGCTTTGTTGCAGACTTACGGTGACTTCAGTCTGATGGATACCTACCGTAACTATATAACAGGTTTTCCACAGTATTTCGCTGGTGGTTGGAATGTAACCAATTACGCTGGTTCTAATTTCAGAGAAGATGATATGACCCGTCGAGTTTGGGACCGCTATTATGAAATCGGTATCAAGAACCTTGTGGATGCCATCCACAATTCTGCTGACAAGGCAAACTTGAATGCAGCACTTCGTATCCATCGTGTCTATATCACGGCAGTTTTGGCAGATACCTACGGTGACGTGCCTTGTTCGGAGGCAGGTCTGGGTTATATCTCAGGTATCTCCAACCCTAAGTATGATACCGTAGAGGAACTCTACAGCTGGTTCTTCGATGAACTTGACGCTTGCGAGAAGCAGCTTGGCACAGGTTCCGACCACATTTCTGGTGATGTCACCAGCATGGGTGGTGATGTAGCTCAGTGGAAGAAGTATGCCAATGCACTCCGTATGCGCTATGCCATGCGCATTTCCGATGTTAATCCACAGAAGGCAAAGGAGGAGTTTGAGAAGGCTGTGGCTGCCGGTGCCATCGCCAGTGCAGCAGATGATGCTTATATCAAGTATGCTGATTCTCCATTTACCTATTATGATGGAGCCAACGACTACGATTTCCGTGCCAATGCATTGAGCGAGACTCTCTATGGTCAGGATGCCACATCGCCTACCATGGTATGCTCTACCTTGTTCTATCAGTTGCAGAATACCAACGACCCTCGTCTCTATCGCATCTGCCGTCACTACTACAATATCAAGCGTAGTCAGGTGAAGCCAGATAAGGAGCAGAACATCGACTTGACCGATGATTTCCTGGCTTACTTCAAGAGCAAGAACCTCGGTGAGGAGCCTTGCAACCCTGGTGCAGCCTGGTACACAGACTGGATGAATCCACCTACGGTGGATGACCTTCCTACTTTGAAGAAGTATGTAGAGATAGACAAGAACACTTATGCCAGCTCTGATTATATAGCCCGAGCTAGTCGTCCTTGCCTGAACATCGACTTTGAGATGCCTTCTTGTCCTGGCGACTTGATGAGCTATGCTGAGGTAGAGTTCCTCAAGGCTGAGGCTGCAACCAAGGGTTGGAATGTAGGTGGTGGTGATGCAGAGAGTCACTACGAGGCTGGTGTTCGTGCCAGCATGGAGTTGCTCAACAACTACTATCTTACATCCAACAAGATTTCCAAGGAAGAGATAGATGCGTTCATTGCCAACAACAAGTTGGGTGACAATCCTAAGGAGACCATCAACACCCAGGCTTGGATTCTCCACATGATGAACCCTTCTGAGGGTTGGGCTAACATGCGTCGCTCTGACTATCCTGCCATCTTGAATCGTGATCTCTTGACCAAGAAAGGTTTCACTTATACGGATCCCGATTGGTCAATGCCTGTCCGCTTGCAGTATCCTGAGTTGGAAGCTCAGTACAACAATGCCAACTACAAGGCTGCCATCGACCGCATGGGTGGTACAGACGATTGGCACAAGCGCCTCTGGTGGGACAAAGCTGATGTAAAACTTCAGCCAGACTTCAATCCTCCATTCGGAACGGGATATAGCAAGTAGTGTTTAATGTTAAGTGTTAAATGTTAAGTCTTATAGGACAATAGAATAGAATAATTAATTATGAATAAGACAATGAAACAATATAAGGGAAAAGTCTTGAAGGCTATGATGATGCTCTTAGCCGTGGGTTTCGCACTGGCTGGTACATCTACCTTGTCTTCTTGCTCTTCTGACGATGATCCATACTTCACCGTCAGCGAAGATGACGCACCACGTATCTTGAACACCGACTTGGCTGATTCCAAGATAGACCGCAAGACTAATTATAAGTTGGAAATCAAGGTGACTCCTGTTCACTACACCACTGTGACATGGTTGCTCGACGGCAATCAGATTTATGAAGGTACCACCATCGACCAAACTTTGCCTATAGGTAATCATGAACTGAAGATTGTGGCAACCACCACCAAGGGCAAGAGCACATCCCGCACCTTGAACGTTACCGTGACTCCTGCTGCCGATGATCCAGCTTTGGGTACCAATGCCAGCGAGCTTTGGGTAGCTCCAGGAGAAACTACAACCATCCACAAGTGCAAGAATCTCGGTACAGTCGCTAAAGTAATGGTAGGTGGCAAGGAAGTAGCCTTCGAGGTTCTCGAAGAGGGCAAAGCTTTGAAGCTCACAGCTCCTACAGGTTTGGAGAATGGTGACTATGATATCACTTTGGTAGATGGTGAGGGCAACCAGTTCCCTGGCGGTACCATCAAGGTAACCACCGAGGTTCGCCCATCTATGGAAAACACCATCTGGGAAGGTGAGTTTGCCGTGACATGGGGTACACCATTCGATGCCTTGAAGGACACCTTCCTCTCAAAGGTGAAGGCTGGCACTATCCTCCGTGTCTATGTAGATGGAAACGGTCAGGGTACCGCTACCACAGCTTCCTGGAACAACATCCTTACCGGTAAGGGCGACCCAGAGCGTGGCGACATCAAGGTGACTGGTCCTGCTACATGGGAGTTTAAACTGACCGACCTCTCTATCCAACTCTTGAAAGAGCAGTGGGGTCTCCTCCTCGTGGGTGATGGTTACACCGTAAAAAAAGTAACTATCGAATAATATATTAGAAAGATTTCCGTTTTTATCATAAAACGTCAAACCTTTACGACTTATGAAGAAAATTTTATTATCTATTTCAATGTTGGCATTGGCTTATACAGCCAGTGCCAATGTTCCGGTTATCAAGAGCGACCCTAAGATAGAGGCTCAGGTAGAACAAACTCTGAAGAAACTCACCTTGGAGGAAAAGATAGGTCAGATGATGGAATTGGTGACCGATCTCTTTGGTGCCAACGACAAAAACGGTGTGTTCTATATCGACGAGCACAAGACCGATTCTATCCTTTCCCGCTATAAGATTGGCTCTATCCTCAACGCTCCTAATACTTGCGCACCAACCGCCAAGCAGTGGGAGAAGTACATCGCGCAAATCCAGAAGATCTCGATGAAGCGCATCGGCATCCCTTGTGTCTTCGGTCTCGACCAGAACCACGGTTCTACTTATACACAGGGCGGAACCCTCTTCCCGCAGAACATCAATGTGGCTGCCACCTTCAATCGTGAGATTGCTCGCCGTTCGGCTGAGGCTACCGCTTATGAGACTCGTGCAGTGAGCATACCTTGGACTTACAGTCCTACCGTTGATCTCGGTCGTGATGCCCGTTGGCCTCGCATCTGGGAGAACTTTGGCGAAGATTGCTACCTCAGTTCAGAGATGGGCAAGGCGATGGTCTATGGTTTCCAGGGTGAGGACCCAAACAACATCGACCAGTATCACATTGCCACTTCAATGAAGCACTTCATGGGCTATGGTGTGCCTTGGACCGGTAAAGACCGTACGCCAGCCTATATCTCTCCTGCCGACTTGCGAGAGAAGCACTTCGCTCCTTTCCTGGCGGGTCTGCAGGCTGGAGCCTTAACCGTGATGGTGAATTCCGCTTCCGTCAACGGTATGCCGATGCATGCCAACAAGGACATCCTGACAGGATGGCTGAAGGAAGAGACTGGATGGGATGGTGTGCTCATCACCGACTGGGCAGACATCAACAATCTCTATACTCGTGAGATGGTGGCAAAGGACAAGAAGGATGCGCTCCGCATCGCCATCAATGCCGGTATCGATATGATTATGGAACCTTATTCTTGCGATGCTTGTGGCTACCTTGTAGAACTGGTGAAGGAAGGTAAGATTCCGATGAGTCGCATCGACGATGCCTGTCGCCGTGTGCTTCGCATGAAGTACCGTCTCGACCTCTTCAAGAACCCAACCCAGAAACTGAAGAATTATCCTAAGTTTGGTGGTGAGGAGTTTGCCAAGCTCGCCTTGGAGGGAGCTACCGAGAGTATGGTGCTCCTGAAGAACGAGGGTAATATCCTTCCTTTGCAGCATGGCAAGAAGATTCTCCTTACGGGTCCTAATGCCAATCAGATGCGCTGCCTGGATGGTGGATGGAGCTATACCTGGCAGGGACATCGTGCCGATGAGTTTGCTGGCAAGTACAATACCATCTATGAGGCGTTCTGTAATGAGTATGGCAAGGAGAATGTCATCTTGAACCAGGGTGTTACCTATAATGAGAAGGGAAAATACTGGGAGGAGAACGAACCTCAGATTCAGGGGGCAGTGGCTGCAGCGAAGGATGCCGACGTCATCGTGGCTTGCATTGGCGAGAACTCCTATACAGAGACTCCGGGCAATCTGACCGACCTTTGGCTTTCAGAGAACCAACGCAATCTCGTGAAGGAACTCGCCAAGACCGGTAAGCCTGTCGTTCTGGTATTGAATGAAGGTCGCCCTCGTCTCATCGCTGACATCGAACCATTGGCACAGGGTATCATCGACATCCTTATTCCTGGCAATATGGGCGGCGATGCCTTGGTAGGCTTGGTATCGGGCAAGTCAAACTTCAGTGGCAAGATGCCTTACACCTATCCTAAGGAAATCAATTCGCTCGCCAACTATGACTTCAAGAAGAGTGAGGAGGTGGGTACGATGGAAGGTGCTTACGACTACAATGCGAAGATTACCCAGCAGTGGGGCTTCGGATATGGTTTGAGTTATACCTCTTACAAATATAGCAACCTGAAGGTTTCTCAGTCTGATTTCCGCCACGGCGACATCATCAAGGTGAGCGTGGATGTGAAGAATACGGGAAAGGTGGCAGGCAAGGAGAGTGTCCTCCTGTTCAGTAGCGATCTCATCGCTAGTATGGTGCCTGATGGCCGTCGTCTCCGTGCCTTCGACAAGGTGGAACTTCAGCCTGGTGAGACCAAGACCATGACATTTGAATTAAAGGCAGACGATTTGGCCTTCGTAGATTGGAATGGCAAATGGAGATTGGAGGAAGGCGACTTCAAGTTGATGATTGCCGACCAGAGTGCAGATATCCATTGCACTGATACTTATCAGTGGCCTACTGCCAACCGATAATGTATATTTAAAAGATGAGTTAAAGAAAAGAGCGTGCCGATAGCGGTGCGCTCTTTTTGTTTGCATAGTAAAATGCAGAAGAGTTAAATATCTACAAGAATCCCCCATGATGTTTGGTGTTATGTTTTGAAATGATTACTTTTGCAAATCATAATTTTTGCAGATTTACAGAATCATTCAAAACAAGGATAAATGGAAATAGTAATTGGAATCATCATAGGGCTTGCCATCGGATTCTTCGTGGGGAAACTGATGGAAGCAAAAAGTGCGGGCGAGGAGAAAACCCAGCTCGTAGCGAAGGCTCAGGTGCTGGCGGCTAACATCGAACAGATAAAACTGCATCATGCTTCTGAAGTTCAATCAATGAAATCTCAAATGGAGAACGAGCGGCTGTATGCGGCGAAACTCAGGGCGGAAAGCGACCAGCAGTGGGCACAGAAACTCGAGAGCCTGAAGCAGGAAATGCAGCGAATGACGATAGAACAGCAGAAGGTGGCGGCTGAGCAGTTGGCTGCCAAGCAGTCGGCTCTGCAGGAAAACAACCGCCTGCAGATGGATGAACTCCTGAAACCTATCAAGGAACAGTTTGCTGATTTCAAGAAATCGGTAGAGGAGAGTAAAACCCAGAACGAGGTGAACAAGAAGGAACTGCAGAACACCTTCGAGGCAACGATGAAACTCTTCCAGCAGGAACAGCAGCAGGCTGTACTGAACCTGAAGGAGCAGACCGAGAAGATTGGCTCCGATGCAGCCAACCTGACCAAGGCATTGAAGGGCGACAGCAAGATGCAGGGCGACTGGGGCGAGATGGTGCTGGAAACCATCCTGGAGAACAGCGGACTTCGTAAAGATGAGGAATTCTTCATTCAGGAGAATACGAAAGATGAAGAGGGAAAGAACTATCGTCCGGATGTCATCGTCAGATTCCCGGAAGGCAGAAGTGTGGTCATCGATTCCAAGGTCTCGCTTACCGCCTATTCCGATGCTCTGGCAGCTGAAGATGAGGCTGAACAGGAACGCCTGATGAAGGCACATGCGCTGAGCGTACGAAAGCACATCGATGAACTGGCAGCCAAAGACTATTCCAAACTGGTGGATGATGCCATCGGCTTCGTACTGATGTTCATCCCTAACGAGACCAGCTATATCGCAGCGATGAAGCAGCAGCCGGATCTCAGTCGTTATGCTTATCAGAAGAAGATTATCATCATCTCGCCAAGCAATCTGCTCATGGCGTTGCAGCTGGCGTATAATCTCTGGCAGTATGACCGGCAGAACAAGAATGTGGAGAAAATCGTGAAGACGGCTGCTGACCTGTATGATAAGGTGGCTGGCTTCGAAGATACCTTTACAGGAATCGGCGATTTGATAACCCGTCTGTCCGGAACCTTCGACAAGGCAAAGAAGCAACTTTACGACGGCACCGGCAATGTGATGAGAAGGGTAGAGAGCCTGAAGGGACTTGGAGTGACACCGAAAAAGCAGATCAAGGAACTGGATAATCTGTAAAGTGTATACAAATAGTCTGCTGTTGGTTAAAAGGGAAACAGGGCGAAAAGCATTTTTTGTTACCGAAACATTTCTAATTGTTCAATTTAAGTTTCTAATTGTTCAATATTTTGAAATAATCTCTAAAAAGGAGCGGTATTTCAGATTAAATTCGTAATTTTGCCCTGATTCAACAGAAGAGGAATCATTGTATTGTTTATAAAAAGGTAAAAATTTACATAAAACAACATCAATAATTGTTAATTATGAAACTGAATGACATTCTTTCTAAAAACTTTCAAACTACAGAATGGGAAGCCAAAGGTTATGAGCTCCCTAAGTATGATATTGCTGCTGTAGCTAAGAAGACGCATGATGAACCTACTTGGGTTCACTTTGGTGCAGGTAACATCTTCCGTGCGTTCCCTGCTGCTATTCTTAATGATGCACTTAACACCGGCAAGTACGATCGTGGTGTTATTGTTGCTGAAAGCTTCGACTACGAAATTATCGATAAGGCTTATCGTCCTTACAATAATCTCTCTCTTCTCGTAAGCCTCCAGTCTAATGGTACTATCGAAAAGAAGGTTATCGCATCTATTACCGAAAGTATCAAGGCTGACAAGCAGTTTGCTGACGACTGGGCGCGTCTGGTTCAGATTTTCCAGGCTCCAACTTTGCAGATGGTTACTTTTACCATTACCGAGAAGGGATATTCTTATAATGATGCAGATTTGGCACGTGGTCTTGATGCAGTATTTGCTATGGGTAAGCTTACCGCTCTTCTCTATGAGCGTTATAAGGCAGGCAAGTTGCCACTTACTCTTCAGTCTACCGACAACTGTTCTCACAACGGCGACCATGTTAAGGCTGGCGTAAAGGCTTATGCTGAGCGTTGGGCACAGGATGGTATCGTAGAGGCTGGTTTCGTAGATTATATCAATGACAGCAGCAAGATTACCTATCCTTGGTCTATGATTGATAAGATTACTCCTCGTCCACACGAGAAGGTACAGGCGATGCTCGCTGAGGATGGTTTCGAGGATAACAATACGATTATCACCGAGAAGCATACTTTCACCGCTCCTTTCGTCAATGCCGAGGAAGTGCAGTATCTCGTTTGCGAGGATACTTATACCAACGGTCGTCCGCCATTGGAGTTGGGCGGTGCACTCTATACATCCCGCAAGACTGTAGATGAGGTTGAGACCATGAAGGTAACCACCTGTCTGAACCCTCTCCATACAGCGATGTCAATCTATGGTTGCATGCTCGACTATACCTTGATTTCTGCCGAGATGGCTGATGAGGATTTGCGTTCATTCATCCAGAAGATTGGTTATATCGAGGCAATGCCAGTAGTAATAGATCCAGGTGTATTGAACCCATACGAGTTTATCGGTACCGTTATCAACAAGCGTCTGCCTAACCCATTCATGCCAGATGCTCCTCAGCGTATCGCTACCGATACCAGCCAGAAACTCTCTATCCGTTTCGGTGAGACTATCAAGAAGTATATCGACCGTGGTCTCGACAAGAGCAATCTCGTGCTGATTCCATTGGTATTGGCAGGTTACGCCCGTTATCTCAAGGCATTGGATGATAACCTGAAGCCATTCGAGCCATCTTCTGACCCATTGTTGGCAGAGCTCCAGGCTATCGTAGCTCCTCTTGAAGTAGGCAAGGCTGATCAGGACTACTCTTGCCTCAAGAACCTCTATTCCCGCAAGGATGTGTTCGGTCTCGATCTCTATGAGGCTGGCTTCGGCGAGCAGATTGAGGGCATGGTGAAGGAACTCTTTGCCGGTAAGGGTGCCGTAAGACAGACATTGCACAAGTACGTTGCTGCAAGATAATTCATTTTTTTGATTTAACCAATACATTATATATAAAGATATATGGAAAGAACATGGCGCTGGTTTGGCAAGAAAGATAAGATTACACTTGCACAGTTGAAGCAGATTGGTGTTGAGGGCATTGTTACCGCATTGCACGATGTTCCTCTGGGCGAGGTTTGGACATGCGAGAAGATTCATGAACTCAAGGAGTACATCGAGTCTTATGGTATGAAATGGAGCGTGGTAGAGTCTTTGCCTGTTGTTGAAACCCTGAAATATGGTGGTCCTGACCGTGATCATCAGATTGAGGTTTACAAGGAAAGTCTCCGCAACCTGGGTGAGGAAGGCATCAAGTGCATCTGCTACAACTTCATGCCAGTCTTGGACTGGGCACGTACCGATTTGTCTCACGACAATCCTAACGGAGCCAACAACCTCTATATGAACTGGGGCGAGTTTGCCTACTTTGATATCTATATCCTCCAGCGTGAAGGCGCCCGTGAGGATTGGGCAGAATTCTCTAAGGAGCACAAGTGGGGCAGAGACCTGGTGGCTGAGGCTGATGAAATCAAGAAGACTTCTACACCAGAGCAGGATCATGCCTTGGTAGAGAACATCATCATCAAGACCCAGGGTTTCGTATCCGGTAACTTCAGCGAGGGCGATTCTGCTCCTGTCCAGAAGTTCCGCGACCTCTTGAAGCTCTATGATGGTATCGACAAGAAGAAGTTGCAGGAGAACATGAAGTACTGGCTGGAGGCCATCATGCCTATCTGCGATGAGTACGATATCAATATGTGTGTTCACCCAGACGATCCTCCTTATCCTGTATTCGGTTTGCCAAGAATCATCGGTCGTGCCGAGGATATCCAGTGGATGCTCGATGCTGTGCCAAACAAGCACAATGGTCTGACTTTCTGTGCAGGTTCATTCTCTGCCGGCGAGCACAACGACTGTGTGGCAATGGCGAAGCAGTTTGCCGACCGCACTCACTTTGTTCATCTGCGCTCTTGCTACATCTTCCCTAACGGCAACTTTACAGAGGCTTCTCACTTGGGTGGTCGCGGCCATCTCATTGAACTTTGCCGCATCTTCGAGAAGGCTGAGCAGGAAGGCAAGTGCAATTCCGGTCGTCGATTGCCAATGCGAGTAGACCACGGCATGACCTTCACTGATGAGCCAGGTGGCGTATTCGATGAGAGCAATCATGGTCACAATGCCGGTTACACTCTCCTCGGCCGTATGTTTGCCATGGGTCAGATTCAGGGTGTCATCGCAACAGTAGATGATGAACTGGGCATTGAGTATAAGCAGCCGGGATTCTATGATTAGTTGATAGTTTATAGTTGATAGTTTATAGGCTTAGTTTATAGGCTATTAAGTGATTTGAAATTCAGGTTAGATAAAATACGAAAAAGGCTAGCGTTTCTGATAAACGCTAGTTTTTTTTATGCTGATTTTATGGTTATTGGAAAAATGTGCCGCTTGCTTTTGCCAATAATGCTTAAAAATAGGTGTTATTGGCTGAAAATTATATAAGAAATAGCCAATAATTACTTTTTTCTTGCTATTTTTGCAAATGGTTAGAAATTAAAGCAGGAGAATAAGAAATGAAGAATAATATCATAGGCAGAAAAAGTGAACAGGATACCTTGGCACGTATATACGAGTCAAGGCAGTCGGAATTTGTGGCAGTATGCGGACGCCGCAGAGTGGGGAAAACGTTTCTTGTGCGCGAATATTTTGAGCAGGAAATGGTGTTTCAGACATCAGGATTGGCGGGCGGAAACACACAGGAGCAGTTGAAAAACTTCTTTTATACGCTTCGACGTTATGATAGGAATGTAACCTCTGTTCCCCACGACTGGCTCGATGCTTTCGAAATGCTTATCACTTATCTTGATTCTTTAAACGGGATAGAACGTAAGGTGATTTTTCTTGATGAACTGCCTTGGATGGATACTGCAGGCTCTAATTTTATCTCTGCCCTGGAGCATTTTTGGAATGGATGGGCCTCTGCACGTCGCGACATCGTTCTCATTGTCTGCGGCTCTGCCACTTCCTGGATGATGGATAAACTTATCAATAACCATGGCGGACTTTATGGTCGTCTTACTCATCGTCTTTTCCTGCAGCCTTTTTCTCTTGGGGAGTCGGAAGCATTTCTGAAGACCAAGGGGATGATGTTGTCCAGATATGAACTGGCTGAACTTTATATGATATTGGGAGGAATTCCGTATTACCTGAATCTTTTGGACGAGCGGTTAAGTTTGGCTCAGAATATAGACCGTCTGCTGTTCAATCCCAATGGTCAGTTGTACAATGAGTTTACGATTCTCTATCGCTCTCTGTTTAAGGATTCTGAGGCATACGTCAAAGTGGTAGAATGCCTGAACGAGCGTGGTTATGGTATGATGCGCTCGGAAATAGCCGATGCCGCAGGGATGAAGTCGGGCAAATCGTTGACTACGATTCTCGACAATCTGGAATCTTGCGGTTTCATCAGAAAGTATGTCAACTATGGCTGCTCTACCCGAAAGTCTCTCTATCAGTTGGTAGATTTCTTCACCTTGTTCTATTTCCGTTTCCTGCGCGATAGTTCATTCCGTAATCTTCTGTATTGGAGCAAGTTGCAGCGCACGCCCCGTTTTTATGCCTGGGCTGGAGTCTCTTTCGAGATATTGGCGATGAATCATATCGACCAGGTGAAGCAGCGGTTGGGAATTTCTGGTGTGTCTACCCAGTTGTATTCCTGGCGAAGCAAGAGTGATGCCGGAGCGGCGGAGCGGGCAGCCCAGATAGACATGGTGATAGAGCGTGGTGACAATACCATTAATCTTTGCGAAATGAAGTTTTCGGAGAGTGAGTTTGCCATCAATAAGGATTACGAGAAGATTCTGAGAAACAAGATTGTCCGCTTTATGGAGGAAACGAAGACCCGAAAGTCGATACAGTTGACGTTTATCAGCAGTTACGGTCTTCAGCGGAATATGTATTCGGGCATTGCCCAGAATGAAGTGGTGCTTAATGATTTGTTTTAAGCACCACCTCCTCAACATACTTCACCAGCGAATCCTTGCCGTTAAGCAGATAGAAGTCTACACGAACCACGTGGTTGATGTCGGCATTGCCCTTCACCTTTATGTGTCGGGTCTTGCTGTACATCATCGTGTCGCGGCGTGAAGGATAGGATACGAGCTCGATGAGGTCTTTGGTAGAGTTGCTGCCCACATAATAGATGCCTACACTGTCTTTTCCGTTCTTGATGGCAGCAATCTTCGCCATCTTCTTGGCATGAGCCGCAGAGGTATCTATCGGGTAAAACTCGCTGGCAGCTACCGTGTCGCCGTCATGCTGGTCGGGTGCAAACTTGCAGCTGGTACCCATCGTAGTGATAAAGGATGTAGCAGCCAGGGCTGCCACAAAGTATAATATTTTCTTCATTGTTATTTCCTTTCTTTTCTTTAAAGAATCCTGTTTTGTTCGCAAAATGCGTTATCGGCTGCAAAAGTACAAAAAATAACTCGAAAAGCCATACCTTTTTTATCTTTTTCCTTTTAATACTTCGGATGGAGAGACGTGTGCTGGAACTGGGCGGGAGGAGTTATGGGGATAGCATGGAAGGAGCGGTATGGTAGATATGGATGAAATGGATGGAATGGATGGAATGGATGGAATTCTGTGCAAAAATACAACTTTTCTCTGATACTGCCAAATTTGGGGGTGTGATAAGGAAATGTTTGAACTGTGCTTTCAGATTGAAAGTAGTTAAACTTCCTTACTCATAGTTTTGTGGGTGACAACTCATAGTTTTACGGGTGACAACTCATAGCTTTGTTCTCTTAAAGTATAGAGTTAAGCAGTAAATCAGGTGTTTATGATGGTTGTGATGTTTTTACTGCAATGACTCAGTTCCTCAGTTCCTCAGTTCCTCAGTTTTTCTCTGACCCTTCACTTTTTCCTTTATTTAGAAGTTTATTATATATATAAGTATATATATATAATAATATATAACAATTTAAAACAACTTTGAACTATAAGGGCTATATACCCCCTAGGAAAAAACTGAGGAACTGAGGAACTGAGGAACTGAGGAACTGAGTCAATGATAGAGACTTAGAATCTTACTCTTGATACTGTTGAATAGGTGCTTATATTAAAAGTTAAGTATCAGATTATCAGATAAATAAAACACTTGACCCCCTGAAATAAGGGGTCAAGTGTTTATTGTGATACCCATACGTCGTGAAACACGACGTATGGGTATGAAAAGAATTTCGTTACATTGAACTTTCAAATCGTAACTTGATGAAATCTGGCTGATTTTACATCTCAACCACTACTTCATGCTTGCCTTCAGAGCAAGGAATGATGGTGCCTGAGATAGGAGTGCCATCCACTGTAATCTGCTTCACACCCTTCTGGTTTCCGCTAGGATTCTTTACTGTGATATGGTATTCGCCACCACGGAACTTGCGGGTTACCTCATACTCCTTAGCGGTGCTTGGGAGACAAGGATCGATGAGCAAACCTTCATAATCTGGCTTGATGCCGAGGATGAATTCTGATACTGTATACCACATCCATGCTGCTGTACCGGTGAGCCAGGAGTTCTTTCCTTCGCCCGGTTTGGCTGCATCCTTACCGGCTACCATCTGGCAGTTTACGTAAGGTTCTACCTTGTGAAGTGTCTGATATTTTTCCTCTACATAGCTAGGCAGAATCTTGGTGTAATGGCTCCAGGCATCGTTGCCTCGGCCGGCTACAGTCTCTCCGATGATGACCCAAGGATTGTTGTGACAGAAGATGCCGGCGTTCTCCTTGTAGCCTTCAGGATAAGAAGAAATCTCACCCATTTCTACATGATAGGTGGTGTAGGCAGGGTTGTTCAGCACCAGTCCGTGCTCGCATTCCAGTCGTTTCTTGCTGCTATCCAGTGCTTTATCGCAGAGTCCTTCTTCCAGACCGATACCTGCCATCGTACACCAGCCCTGGCTCTCGATGAAGATTTTGCCTTCCTCGTTCTCATCACTACCAATCTTGTTGCCGAAGAAATCGTAAGCGCGGAGGAACCATTCACCATCCCATCCATGCTGCTTCACAGCCTCGTTCATCTCATCTACAGCCTGCTGCATGCGCTCGGCTTCTGTCAAATAATCTTCCTCTGCAAGGCCGGCGATTTCGCCCTCCTTGCTTTCCATAGCTTCCTTGGCAAGCTGCTTGCACAGAGCCACATAATCCTTGCCGGTAACAACGAACAGACCGGCTATCATCAGACTCTCTGCCTTGCTTCCTTCGCCCTTGTTTTCGGTGGTCTGGAAACTCTCGTTAGGGTCCCAGGAGAAGCAGTTCAGGTTCAGACAGTCGTTCCAGTCGGCTCTTCCGATGAGTGGCAACTTGTGTGGACCCAGGTTGTTGATAACATGGTTCATCGAAATCTTGAGGTGCTCGAAGAGGCTTACTTCTGTGCCTGGCTGGTTGTCGAAAGGCACCTGCTCAGCGAGGATAGAGAAGTCGCCCGTCTCCTTGATATAGGCTACGGTACCGAAGATGAGCCAGCAAGGGTCGTCGTTGAAACCGCCACCGATATCGTTGTTGCCGCGTTTGGTGAGCGGCTGATACTGGTGGTAGCAGCCACCGTCAGGGAATTGGGTGCTGGCGATGTCGATGATGCGCTGGCGGGCACGGGTAGGTATCTGATGAACGAAGCCTACGAGGTCCTGGTTGGAATCGCGGAAGCCCATGCCTCGACCGATGCCGCTTTCGAAGAAACTTGCTGAGCGTGACATACAGAAGGTGATCATGCACTGATACTGGTTCCAGATGTTCACCATGCGGTCTAACTTATCGTTGCCGCTCTTCACGGTGAAGATGTTCAGCAGGTTATCCCAGTACTGGTTGAGTTCTGCGAAGGCAGCATCCACCTTTTCGGTGGTATCAAACTTGGCGATAAGCTGATGAGCTTTCTCCTTGTTGATTACCTTCTTGGCGCTGAACTTCTTGTCCTGCTCGTTCTCCACATAGCCCAGCAGGAAGATGAGGTCGCGGCTCTCGCCTGGCTGCAGGGTAACCTCGATATAATGAGATGCGATAGGGCTCCAGCCGTGGGCAAAGCTGTTGCGTGGCTTGCCTTCCATCACAGCCTCAGGCTCGGCAAACTCGTTGTAGAGTCCGATGAAGCTCTCGCGGTCGGTATCGTAGCCCTGAATCTCGGTATTCACAGTGTAGAAAGCATAGTGGTTGCGGCGCTCACGGTATTCGGTCTTGTGATAGATGGTAGAACCCTCTACCTCTACTTCGCCCGTAGAGAAGTTGCGCTGGAAGTTCTCCATATCGGTAGCAGCATTCCAGAGGCACCACTCTGCAAAGGAGAACACCTTGAGGGTCTTCACCTCCTCAGTCTGGTTCTTCAGCGTCATCTTCTGCACCTCAGCCCATGTATGGAGGGGAACGAAGAAGAGCACACTTGCCTCTACGCCGTTCTTGCTGCCCGTGATGCGGGTATAGTTCATGCCGTGGCGGCACTCGTAGCTGTCGAGCGGTGTCTTGCAAGGTTTCCATCCCGGGTTCCATACGGTATCGCCATCTTTGATATAGAAATAGCGACCGCCGTTATCCATCGGCACACCATTGTAGCGATAACGGGTGATGCGACGGAACTTGGCATCCTTGTAGAAGGAATAACCACCTGCTGTGTTTGAGATGAGCGAGAAGAAATCCTCGTTACCCAAATAATTGATCCAAGGCCATGGGGTCTTTGGGTCAGTAATCACGTATTCGCGATTGGCGTCATCAAAATGACCATACTTTTTTTCTGCCATTGTTTTTTTAATGTTATTTCTTGGTAAAATATACTATTTTGGTGCAAAGATAGTAAAAAGTTTAAGTTTCGGGGTTAGAAAACAGTTTTTTTTTGTATTTTTGCAATGAAAAGTTTGATGATTATCATCATTCTATTAACATTTTATACAGTTGGCTTATGAAAAGAAACATTTTATCACTTCTGGTAGCCCTCTTTGCAACCTTGCAGGTAGCGGCTCAGACATACGACAACTTGTGGAAGCAAGCTGAAATCAATGCTCAGAAGGACCAGCCTAAGAGCGAAATCGCGGTGATGAAGAAAATCATCGCCAAGGCTTCGGCTGCCAAAGATTACGGGCAGCTGCTGGCGGCTGAGACAAGACAGATGACACTCTGGAATGAGATTTCGACTGACTCGCTGACGCCTAACGTGAAGCGGATGGAAGCCGAGGTGCTGAAGGTGAACGACCCTGCATTGAAGGCGGTGAGATATGCCGTGCTGGGCAAGGTGTACTGTGATATGGACGAAAAGAAAAGCCAGGAGTACTTCAAGAAGGCCCTAGAACAGCCTGAACTTCTTGCCAAGCATACCTCCACTGAGTATGTTCCATTGACGCTGAAGGGCGTGGATGGCAGTTCCTTCAACAACGATCTGCTGCATCTCATCGGATTCGAGGCAGACAGCAAGGAGGCGTATCTGCAGCTGTACACCTATTATAATAAGGTGGGCAATCGGGGTGCGGCTTGTCTCTGTGCCTATAAGCTCATCGAGAAATATCGTCAGGACGACGTGAGAGAGGTGAAGAAATCGAAGTATCTGCAGACCATCGACTCGCTCATCCAGGTTTATCAGGATATTCCGGAGGCAGGCGAACTTGCCGTGGAGCATTTCCGCTTCATGGAAGGTGCTACCGATGCCAAACCGCTGGATAAGCTCAACTATATCAACTATGCGCTGAGCCGCTGGGGAGGATGGTCGAGAATGAACGAACTGAGAAATGCGCAGAAGCGACTCACCGAACCGATGTTCCGGGTGAAGGATATGCCGCAGGTATTGCGACCTGGGGAGAAGGCTTGGGTGCAGCTGGATGTGCGCAATCTCCAGAACCTGAAAATCAGTATCTCCCGCCTCAATATCACGGCAGATAACGATTATAATGCGCAGGATGAGGCTACCTATAAGATGCTCCTGAAGAAGACCACGAAGCTGCATCAGAAGGATTACAGCCGCAACTACTACGGTCGCCCGGATTACGAAGAGGTGAAGGATTCCATCGAAATCGGTGGCAATCTGCCGCTGGGTGCCTATCTGATGGAGGTGACTTCGGACAATACGGGCATCGCTCCGCAGCGAGAACTCTTCTATGTCAGCAATCTGGCGGTGATGATCCAGCAGTTGCCTGATGACAGGCATCGCTATGTGGTGGTGAATGCTACAGATGGCCAGCCTATCGCCGGGGCGAAGATTGAACTCTATGACCAGTGGTATGATTTCAACACGAAGAAGAACAAACGAACGGTTCATGCCCGCTTGACGACCGATGAGAACGGAGAGGCTTACTTCAAGAATGTGGATGGAAACATCTTGATTTCCACCAGCAATGATAAGTTTACGCCTGCCAAGAATATCTATCTTTCTCGCACCCGCTATTACGAACGGAAGGATGACAAGATTGAACATCAGCTGTTTACCGACCGCAGCATCTATCGCCCGGGTCAGACCGTGCATGCCTCAGCCATTTCCTACATCGTGAAGAAGGGCTTGGATGCCAGTGTGCCTGGCAAGAGCATGGAACTGAATTTTATCCTGCGAGATCCTAACTGGAAGCAGGTGGCTGAGCAGAAGGCTACGACCGATGAATATGGTACGGCTTCGGTAGATTTCGAACTCCCGAAGGAGGGAAAGACAGGACAGTATTCCATCTCCGTGAATGGTACAGCAAGCGAATATTTCAGAGTTGAGGAGTACAAGCGTCCAACCTTCGAGATTACCTTCCCGAAGGTGAACGAGAAATATACCTGGGGCGACACCGTGGTGGTGAAAGCTTCAGCCAAGACCTATGCCGGAGTGCCGGTGCAGGGTGCCAAGGTGGAGTATCTGGTGACTCGCAGAAACCAGCTTTGGTGGTGGGGCGCAGGCTCTGCCGGACAGTTGGTAAAGACTGACAGTTGCGTGACTCGTGAGGACGGAACCTTCGACGTCGAGATTCCGCTGGAGGCTTCCTTGTCAGGAAAAGACGAGGCTGATATGAGCGATTTCATGCGCCAAGCCCGTTTCTTCAACTTCGAGGTCTCAGCCATCGTTACCGACATCAGTGGTGAGAGCCATGAGGGCGTGATGAGTCTGCCTCTGGGCACCAAGCCAACCATCCTCACGGTGAATCTTCCTAAGCGTATCGAAACAGACAGTCTGAAGACGGTGACCTTCGCTTACCGCAATGCCAGTGGTATGCCGATTTCTAGTAGGTTAAAATATCGAATTGATAAGGGCGAATGGAAGGATGCCGAGGCGAATGCACCGGTTTCTATCAAGGAATATGCTTCTTCCTCTGCATCTTCTTCCCTCGCTTGGAAATCTGGCGTTCATCAGCTGGAGGCAATCTGCGGACAGGACACCCTGCAGCAGAAATTCACCCTTTTCAGCATGAAGGATACCCATCCGGTGGAGCCAACTACCGAATGGTATTATCAGACGGCGAAGACCTTCCCTCGTGATGGCAAGCCGGTCTATATCCAGGTGGGCTCTTCGGAGAACGGAGCGCACATCGTATATTCCATCATCGCCGGCAACAAACTGCTGGAGAAGGGCGCCTGGGAGTTGGGCGACAGTATCGTGACTCTGCCTTTCACCTACAAGGAGGAATATGCGTCGGGCATCGTACTGAACTATAGTTTCGTGAAGCAAGGCAAGTGCTATACCCGAATGATGAGCATCGCCCGTCCTTTGCCTGAGAAGAAACTGAATATCGCCTGGAAGACCTTCCGCAACCGTCTGACCCCTGGACAGAAGGAGGAGTGGACGCTGAAGATTACCACCCCTGACGGCAAGCCAGCCAAGGCGCAGCTGATGAGCGTACTCTATGACAAGTCGCTCGACCAGATAGCCCCGCATTCCTGGAATTTCTCCCTGGGCTTCTATCAGAGTTTGCCAGACTGCTACTGGGAGGACAACCTCACTTTCCGTTCATTATACTTGAATGGCGTTTATCCTACCAAATATTATGACGAGAGGGGACTGGATGTAGATAAGTTTGATGGCAAATTCTTTAGCTATTATGCTTATATGCAAGCGGTGGAACTGAGCAAGTTGGAACGTTCTTCTGGCAGAACCGTTGAGGCTGTTCGTATAAAGAAAGACGAGCTGGTTCTGGAAGAAGCGAAAGTCATAAGGATTCATGGCTCTAAGATGACCCGTGTTGCAGCGGCTGCTCCATCTGCCAACAAGGTTTTTGATGTAGTAGAGGAGATGCCGCAGTTTGTAGGTGGTTCTGGCTCAGACGTAGGACAGTACCTTGACAATGTGCAGGTGCGTGAAAACCTGAACGAGACTGCCTTCTTCTATCCTGCCTTGGAGAGCGACAACAATGGCAACGTAGCCATCAGATTTACCCTGCCGGAGAGCGTGACTACCTGGAAGTTCATGGGCTTGGCTCATGACAAGGAGATGCGCAACGGTTTGCTGGTGGATGAGGCTGTGGCTCAGAAGACCGTGATGGTGCAGCCTAACATGCCTCGCTTCCTGCGTGAGGGCGATAAGAGCACCATCGTGGTGAAACTCTTCAATTCTTCCGACAAGAAGGTGAGCGGCAACACCCGTATGCAGATTCTCGACCCGGAGACCAACAAGGTGGTTTGGCAGAAGACGCAGAACTACAGCATCGATGCTGAGGGCTCTGCTACCATCTCCTTTGATGTCCAGGGACTGAAAGAAGGCGTATATATTAATAAGGTGGTGGCTGCCGGTAATGGCTACAGCGATGGTGAACAGCACTATCTGCCGGTTTTGAGCAACCGTGAACTCGTGGTGAACACCCTGCCTATCACCCTGCATCAGAAGGGCGAGCAGAACTTCGACCTGAGCAAACTCTTCCTGAACAAGGAGGGCAAGCAGGCGAAGGGCGCTGAAGAGGCAAAGGTAACCATCGAGTACACCAATAACCCAAGTTGGCTGATGATCAAGGCGTTGCCTGCCATCAGCAATCCGGATGATGAGGACGCCATCTCGCTGATGTCTGCCATCTATGCCAATACCATCACCACTTATATCCAGAAAAATCTATCTTTGGAAACCAACCGTCTGCAAAATCAGGTGGAGAAACTGAGGAAGTTGCAGAATAACGATGGTTCCTTCTCCTGGTGGAAGGGAATGAAGGGCAGCAGATATATGACTACGGCTGTAGCCGAGATGATGGTTCGTCTGAATGCCATCGCCGGCACGCAAAAGTCAATCTCTAAAATGCTGACTTCTGCCATCAATTATCTCTCCTGGCAGACAGCTCGTGAAGTTAGAGAGATGAAGAAGATGGAGGAGAAGAAGCACAAGGTAAGTCCAAGTGAACAGGCGCTGCATTATCTCTACATTCTCTCAATGGATGGCAGAAAGATGAAGGAGAATTTCGAACAGGATCAGGCTTATCTGCTGGATAAAATGTCGAAGATGACCAGTGATTTCACCATCTATGGTAAGGCACGTGCTGCTGTGGTGCTCGCCAAGAACAGTCAGCAGAATGCTGCTTATCGCGAAAAAGCGGGTGAATATCTGCAGAGCGTGAACGAATATGCCGTTTATCGCGAAGAGATGGGCCGCTACTATGATACCCGCAAGGCACTCTACAGCTGGAGAAATTATAAAATTCCTACTCAGGTATCCGTGATAGAGGCGATGCAGATGCTGAAGCCGAACGACAAGCAGACCATCGAGGAACTGCAGCGCTGGCTCCTGATGTCGAAACGCACCCAGGTTTGGGATACGCCAGTGAACACCGTAGATGCCGTCTACGCCTTTATGAAGGACAATGAGAGCAACTGGAGCAGAAAGGCTGAGAATGCCGTGCTGAAACTAGACGGAAAGCTGCTGCCGATGCCGCAGGATTCCACTACTTTGGGCTATGTGAAGACCGAAAGACCGGGCAAGGCATCTAAGCTGAGCATCGACAAAAAGAGCGATTATACCAGCTGGGGTGCTGTCTATGCAGAGTTTAAGCAGCCTATCAGCGAAATCGGTTCCATGGAGTCGGGCATCAAGGTGCGCCGTGTCATCGTTCCAGCCGAATCTCAGGGTAAGGGCAAGGCGCAGGCGAAGGTAGGCGAGAAGGTGAAGGTAACACTCCTCATCACCGCCGACCGCGACTACGACTTTGTGCAGATTACGGATAAGCGTGCGGCATGTCTGGAACCGGTTAACCAGAAGAGTGGTTATCAGTGGGGCATAGGCTGCTATGTTTCTCCAAGAGATCATGCAACAAATTTCTATTTCGATCGTTTATCTAAAGGTATGCACATCGTAGAAATGGAGTATTACGTGGATAGAAAGGGCGACTATCAGAGCGGAACTTGCACCGCTGAGTGTACCTACAGTCCGGAATTTGGTGGCCGCACAGAGACTTATGAATTGAAAGTTAATAATTAAAGTTTATAGATTGATAATTTAAAATAGAATAGTATGAAACGGATGAATATATGGATGCTCTCAGCGCTGTTGGCGCTGCCTGCATCAGCACAGAAGATTACAACCCAGCACGAGGTGGTAGACTGCGGACAGGTGGTGTTCAACAAGCCTGTAACTGCCGAATTCATGCTGAAGAATGACGGGCACAAGCCGTTGGTTATCAACAATGTATTGAAAAGTTGCGGCTGTACGGAGGTAGATTATCCGAAGACGGGCATTGCTGCCGGCGAAAGTTTCGTCATCAAGGCTGTATACGATGCCAAGCAGATGGGTACTTTCACCAAGCAGGTTTGTCTCTATACCAATGCGGATGAAGAGCCGTTCATCCTCTCTATGAGGGGAAAGGTAGTGGGCAGCGTAGTAGATTTCGCTGGTTCTTACGATGAGATGCTGGGTGTCATCAAGAGTGATGCCCAGGAGGTGGAGTTTGATGACGTGAACCGTGGCGACCGTCCGGTTCAGCGCATCCATATCTTCAATCCTACCGACGAATTACTGGAGCCGGTAGTGATGCATCTGCCACCCTATCTTCATGCTTTCGTATCGCCTTCCAAGGTAGCTCCGCGTCATTCTGCCGAAATCAGTTTCGTGCTGGATTCCAAGAAACTGCGCGACCTGGGCTTGAACCAGACATCGGTTTATCTCGGTGAGCGTCCTGGCGATAAGATTGCGCCTGAGAAGGAAATCGTGGTATCAGCCGTTCTTCTTCCTGGTTTCGAGAACATGACTCCAGCCAAGAAGGTACTGGCTCCGAAGATAGAGATGTCTGCCACCGATCTCAATCTGGGTAGTTTCAATGGAAAAAAGAAGCTGAAGGGTGAGATTCTGATTACCAATAAGGGTAAGTCGGAACTGGATATCCGCAGCATGCAGATGTTTACGATGGGCTTGCAGGTGAACCTGAAGAAGAGTAAGATTCAGCCAGGAGAGACCGTTAAGATGAAGGTGACGGCTGTGGCTGCCGACTTGAAGAAATCGCGTGTCAGACACCCTCGTATCCTCATGATTACGAATGATCCTGACCATGCTAAGGTGGTGCTGAAGATTAATGTACAATGAATTAAAAACGAATATCGTGCAGATAGAAATAGATAACGGCAGTGGGTTCTGCTTTGGCGTAACCACTGCCATCAAGAAAGCTGAAGAGGAGTTGGCTAAGGGCGGTAAACTTTACTGCCTGGGCGATATTGTGCATAACGGTATGGAGGTGGAGCGCCTGCATGAAGCGGGACTCATCACGATAGACCATGAGCAGATGGAGGAACTGCAGGGCGTAAAGGTCTTGCTCCGTGCTCATGGTGAACCGCCTGAAACTTATGCCCTTGCCGAGCGAAACAACATCGAAATTATCGATGCTACCTGTCCTGTGGTGCTCCAGTTGCAGCGCCGCATCAAGAAGCAGTATGTCAACAATCCGGAGGCACAGATCGTGATTTTCGGCAAGAACGGGCATGCTGAGGTGCTCGGACTGGTGGGGCAGACGGAGAGTCATGCCATCGTGGTAGAGAAGTTTGAGGATGTGAAGCGGCTGAAGGAAAGCGGTCAGCTGGATTTCTCTAAAGATATCTATCTTTACTCCCAGACAACCAAGAGTCTCGATGAGTTCCACCGCATCATCGAATACTGCCAGGAGCATATTGTTGAGGGCGCTGTCTTCAAGAGTTTCGATACCATCTGCCGTCAGGTGGCTAACCGCATGCCTAACATCGCTGCCTTTGCCAGCAAGCATGATGTCATCCTCTTTGTGAGTGGCAGAAAGAGCTCGAACGGTAAGGTGCTTTTCAAGGAATGCAAGAGCGTGAATGCCAATAGCTACCAGATAGAAAGTGCCGACGAAATAGATATGAACTGGTTCAAGGATGTGGAAACGGTAGGTATCTGTGGTGCTACCAGTACGCCGAAGTGGCTGATGGAAGAGTGCAAGGATAAGATTATCAAGGAAAGTTCTGCTCTTTTATAGTAAGAGCTAAAATATTGATTATCAGTTATTTGATATACTTGATACGGTGTTTCACCGTATATGGGTAGAGGATAGTTTTATCGTTGATTGAAAAGCTTAAAGTGCTGGGTCTTAATTAGTTAACCCCCTTGCTACCGCGTTTTGCGGTAGCAAGGGGGCATCTTTTATATACTGTCTGAAAATAAAACAGGTGATAAATCTTCTCCCGAAGACCTATCACCTTCAAAAAACAGTAATTAACTCAAAATTTATAATCTATATCATTACTACCTTGTTAATATGATTGCAAAGATACTAAATTGAAGTTTTTTTTCCAAATCTTTTTCATCGAATAAAATAAATTTATCGGTAAAAGTAGTATATTTAACGTATTTTTGCACAAATAACCCGGCAGTCTCTTTTCTGTAGCTTATTCTGCTATTGCTTTTTGATATTGTTCCATCAGCCATGCCTTCTGTTCAGGAATGGTCATGTTGCTGTTGTCGAGCGTGATGGCATCATCAGCCTTTCTGAGTGGGGAAGTCTCGCGGTGGGTATCGATATAGTCGCGCTCCTCTACATTCTTCAGAATCGCATCGAAGTCGGCTGGCATTCCTTTCTCCTTCAGTTCATCGAAACGGCGCTGTGCTCTCACCTGTGAACTGGCTGTTACGAAAATCTTCAGTTCGGCATTAGGGAACACGGTGGTACCTATATCGCGACCATCCATCACGATACCCTTGTCTTCGCCCATCTTCTGCTGCTGCTCTACCAGCGCCTCTCTGACGAAAGGAACGGCGGCAATCGGACTAACGTGGTTGGAAACCTCTAACGAACGGATTTCCTTTTCTACCAGTTCGCCGTTCAGATAGCAGTCTGGGCGACCGGTTGTTTCATTAAACTTGAATGAGATGCTGATGTTCTTCATCTCCTTCTGCAGTTCTTCAGTCTTTACGGCTCCATCTGCTTCGAAGAGCTGATGACGCAGCGCATAGAGAGTTACCGAGCGGTACATGGCGCCCGTATCTACATAAACATAACCTATTTCCTTGGCAAGATCCTTTGCCATCGTACTCTTACCGCAAGAAGAGTATCCGTCTATTGCTATTGTTATTTTCTTCATAATTTCGAACTAACTTTAATGTATAATAATGTAGAATTTATAATCTGTAACTTACGTTCAGTATGAGGCTGCTGCTACTGACGTGATATTTGCCGTAGGCAACGTTCAGATGGAAGCGCTCCAGGTTGATACCGCCACCCACAGAGAAACCGGCTCCATGACTGCTTTCCTCATCTTCTGAGGTGCTGATTTTCATCTCGTTGGCTCTCCGGAAGTTGTAGCCGGCACCTATCCACAGGCTCTCCGAAAGCAGAATGTCGGCACCTACTACGGCATGATCACGAAGACTGCTGTCCCAATGGTTCAGGTTGACCAGTGTGGCTGATACCCTGAACGGTGCGTTGGCGAAGCGTTTCGTCACACCCAACTGCAGGTCGATCGGCATCTTCTCATATTCATTGTCGTAAGCTTTCAGCTGTCCACCCAGATTCTTTGCCACGCAAGAAACCGACCATTCCGTTTCCGGGTCGTAATAGTTGATGCCCAGATCCACTCCCACAGCGATAGAATTGTAATCGCCAATATACGAAGTGATGAATTTGGCGGCAATACCACCTGCGAATTTCTCACCGAGCATATAAGAGAAGTAACCCGCAACGGCAATATCCTTTGCAGAGAACTCACCCATCTGGATGTTGTTCTCATCCGTCTCTTTCATCTTGCCGTAGTCAACAAGCTGAGCTGAAACAGCCCACGAAGCCTTGTCGTTGACAGTACGGTTGAAACTAGCCGAGGCAGTGTTCACCCCCGACATATAGTTCATATAATTGAGATTGACCGTCTTGTCGTTTACTGATGACAGGAGAGCCGGATTATGGAATATGAGTGCCTCATCATCTTCTATCAAGGTGATGTTGTCGCCACCCAGAGCAGCTGCATGAGCACTCACCGGCAAGCGAAGGAAATTATACCCCGTTTGGCTCTCTTGAGCATCAATAATTGTCGCAAAAAGCGTCAATATTGCGGAAATTACATATTTTTTCATTTAAATTTTCTAATTCTTTGGCAAAGATACTGCTTTTTTCAATAATAAGAAGTAATTTTGCAATGTTTTCGTAGGAAATAACGATTTTAAACGGTTTTTATTGTGGAAATTAAGAAATCAAATAGCGCACAACTGGAAGATAAGCGGGTTACATTTTTCCTGCTAGGTTTGCTGCTGGCTTTTACTTTCATCTTCGTAGGACTCCAATATCAGAGAGGTCCGCAGGGAGATGATGACTTGTCGGAATCGATGGAAGATCTTTCACAGGATCTGGAAATGTCGGCTCGTCCCGACCTGAAAGATATGGTGAGTGCAGAGGCTGTTTCGGCTCCTGCTTCTAAGTCAATTACCCAGGAAGTGAAGGCTGCCGAGCAACAGACTCAGAAGGCACCGCAGAAAATCAGTTCTACAACCAGCGAACTGGTTATCGGCGACGGCTCGGGTGTAGTGGATGGAGCAGAGGTGAAGGAAGCGGTTCCTGAAACTCCCATTGAGAATCCGGGAGCTGAGGCTCCTATCAAACTGACCGTCGTGCAGAAGATACCGCAGTTTCCTGGTGGCTGGTCTGCCTTCATGCAGTGGCTTACCAAGAACCTGAAGTACCCTGTAGCTGCCCAGAAGAGTAGGATTCAGGGAACCGTAGTGGTATCCTTTATCGTAAACAAGGATGGAAGTGTTGCCAATATCAAGGTAAGCACTTCGGTAGATCCATTGCTCGACAACGAGGCTTTGAGGGTGATGAAGATGATGCCGAAGTGGAAACCGGGCATCGATAAAGGCAAGGTCTGTCGCACGATGATTGCCATCCCGGTAGTGTTCCAGCTATAAATTATTCATTGTAAATTATACATTATAAATTATACATTATTATGAAGACAGCAGATGAAATTTTAAGCATGGTAAATGAGTTTCTGGCTAATTTGCCTTACGAAAGAAAGCCAAAGTCTCTTTATGAGCCTATCAGATACGTACTTTCTATGGGTGGCAAGCGTATTCGTCCTACGCTCATGCTTCTGGCTTACAATCTTTTCAAGGACAATCCTGAGAAGATTCTGATGAATGCAGTTGCCCTGGAAACTTATCATAACTATACTTTGCTGCATGATGACCTGATGGACAATGCTGATTTGCGTCGCGGTCATGAAACGGTTCATAAGAAATGGGATGCCAATACGGCAATCCTTTCGGGCGACAGCATGCTCGTTCTGGCTTATGAACGTATGGCTCAATGTGATGAAAAGCATCTTGCCAAGGTGTTGAAACTCTTTACGACCACTGCCCTGGAAATTGGTGAAGGTCAGCAGTTTGATATGGAGTTTGAAAACCGTAACGATGTGAAGGAGGAGGAATATATCGAGATGATCCGCCTCAAGACCAGCGTTCTCCTGGCTTGTGCCCTGAAGATGGGTGCTATCCTTGCCGATGCTTCTGATGAGGATGCAGAGAACCTGTATAAGTTTGGCGAGCAGATTGGATTGGCGTTCCAGTTGCAGGATGATTACCTTGATGTTTACGGCGATACCAAGGTGTTCGGTAAGGAGATTGGTGGCGATATCACATCCAACAAGAAGACTTACATGCTCATCAATGCCTTCAACCATGCCAACGGCGCTCAGCGTGCAGAACTGCAGAAGTGGGTGGATGCCGAGGAGTTCGACCGCAAGGAGAAGGTGGCTGCCGTTACCCGTCTTTACAACGAGATTGGTATCGACAAAATGGCGCAGGATAAGATTGCTTATTATTTCGAGCAGAGCAAGAAGTATCTGGATGCCGTGAATGTGTCTGCTGAGCGTAAGGAGGAATTGGCAAAGTATGCTCAGAAAATGATGAAGCGCCAGTACTAGTTGATAGTTAATAGTTTATAGTTGACAGTTGATAGGGCAATGTTCAAAGTAATAGATACACATACGCATTTCGATGCGGAGGAATTTGATGAGGATAGGGCGGAGGCTTTCGCCCGTGCCAAGGAAGCGGGGGTAGGCAAGGTGTTCTTGCCTGCCATCGATGTGAAGACCACACACGCGGTACTGGCATTGGCTAAGGAATATCCGGGCTATGCTTATCCGATGATTGGTCTGCATCCTGAAGAGGTAAAGGCTGACTGGAAGGAACAGCTGGCTGAACTCCGGAAGATACTGGAGGAGCATCGCATGACCGGTAATGCCTGTCAGGCGGGTTCTCCTCAGTTTTCTGACTTGATCGCCATCGGAGAGGTAGGACTTGATTATTACTGGAGCCGTGAGTTCGAAAACGAGCAGCTCGAGGCTTTCGAGGAACAGGTAAAATGGTCGGTAGAAACCCAGCTCCCGCTGATGATTCATTGCCGCAAGGCGCAGAACGAGATGGTGCATCTGCTCAGAAAGTATGAGAAAGAACTGCCTGGTGGCGTCTTCCATTGCTTTACGGGCAACCAGAAGGAGGCAGAAGAACTGCTCTCCTTCGATAAGTTTGTATTGGGCGTCGGTGGCGTATCTACCTTCAAGAGCAGCCATCTCAGAGAAGACCTGCCTGCAGTAGTTCCTCTGGATCGCATCGTGCTGGAGACCGACAGTCCGTATATGGCGCCTGTTCCTTATCGCGGCAAGCGTAACGAGAGTGCTTTCGTGGTAGAAGTGATGAAGACGCTCGCCAAGGCTTATGGCATAAGCGAAGAGGAGTTTGCCCGACAGACCAACCTCAATGCAGAGCGGGTTTTTCCGCTATCCGTATCGCAAGTATAGGACGTAAGCGTTCAAAACTCCTTAAATAAACATAAAAAAACAATGAAAGTTATGGTATTTCGGAGGAAAAGCAATAATTTTGCACTTCGAAATTGTTGCAGCAGCATGTTGCGGCGATTAAGAAGAGTTCTTCGGAATATGGAAAGGTGCTCGAGTGGCTGAAGAGGCACGCCTGGAAAGCGTGTAACCGGCAAAACCGGTTCGGGGGTTCGAATCCCCCTCTTTCCGCTTTTATATATATAATAAGGTATATGAAGAAAAATACAGCTATTGCACGTTTTGCAATATTGGTTTTCACATGGATGTGTTCTCTGCCTATGATGGCTCAAGAAGAGAACATGGGATTTCATCAAGCTCTTAAGACAAAGTTTATAGAGGGTAATGCGGGATTTATGTCTCTCGTTGCCATCGCCCTCATCGTGGGTATGGCTTTCTGTATCGAGCGTATCATCTATCTGAGTCTCTCTGAAATCAACGCCAAGAAGTTGATGCAGGATATCGACCAGAAGGTGTCGGCGGGAGATGTGGAAGGGGCTAAGACGCTCTGCCGGAATACCCGCGGACCGGTGGCTTCTATCTGCTATCAGGGCTTGATGCATATCAGCGAGAGTCTTGATGACATCGAGCGCTCGGTAAGCGGATATGGTACCGTTCAGGCGGCTAATCTGGAGAAGGGCTGCTCCTGGATCAAACTCTTTATCGCTATGGCGCCATCGCTCGGATTCCTCGGAACCGTGATCGGTATGGTCATGTCGTTCGACCAGATTCAGCAGGCGGGCGATATCAGTCCTACTATCGTTGCTTCGGGTATGAAAGTGGCGCTCATCACTACCATCTTCGGTATCATCGTAGCCCTCATTCTTCAGGTTTTCTATAACTACATCCTTTCTAAGGTGGAGCACCTGACAAGCCAGATGGAGGAGTCGGCGGTTACTTTAATGGATATTATTGCCAAGAATAAATAAACGAAGAGAGAAATGGTTAAATTTCAATTTTCAAAGCAGAAGACGAAGTCGGCCGAAAAGATATCGCAGCAGGTGTTCTATATCATGATAGGACTGGCGGTGCTGGTTTTCGGTCTGTTCTTTTTGGTAGGCTACGATTTGCCTTTCGAAGAGAACCCCGACTTTAATGCGCCTCTCTTTACCGATGTGCTCATCCTGCTGATGTGGCTCTTCCTGATAGGAGGTACAGGTCTGGCAGTCTTTTCGATGATCAGAGATTATCGCAGCAGCAAGTCGGAGGCTGTAGTGAATGGCATTCCCGTGCGTCGTATCTTCCGCATCACATGGATCGGAACTTTGGCAGTCTTGCTGCTTACCTTCTTTTTGGGCGGTTCTGCTCCGATGCTCATCAATGGCGAGAATTATGCCGACTGGCTCTGGCTCAAGCTTTCAGATATGTTTGTCATCACATCGCTTCTGATGCTGGTGGCAGGAATCGGTGCCGTCTGTTTCGGTGCCACACGTTATATTCGGAAGAAAAACTAAAGAGAGTGCTTTGGGCTCTCTATTCTATAAATAAGGATTAAATATGCTGATTAGAAGGAAGCAACACGAAACCCCGGGACTGAATACCACATCTACAGCCGACATCTCGTTCATGCTGTTGATATTCTTCCTTGTCACCACATCAATGGATGTGGATAAGGGACTGTTGCGCCAACTCCCTTCACCTGAACCGCAGAAGAAGGAACAGCAGTCGGTGGTAGACAAGGCTAACCTGATGGCGCTGCGCCTGACGGCTGGCGATACGCTTTTGGTCAACGGTAAGCCGATGAAGGTGAGCCTGCTCAAGGAAGAAACCATCCGCTTTGTACACCGCCTGGGCAAGAAACATCTCATCTCTATCGAGAGTGACCGCGATGCCGACTATAATCTCTATTTCCAGATGCAGAATCAGCTGATGGAAGCATATAGCCAGCTACGCAACGAAACAGCCCAGAAGAAATATCACAGGGATTATGCCCTCTTGAACAATGACCAGAAAGAACAGGTGCGCAACATCTGTCCGCAGCGCATCACAGAGTCGTATGCCAACGCAATGACTCATGCCGACCAGCGTGTTGATGCCAATGCTGAAGAAAAGCAAGGGGAAGAAAATTCGGCAGAAACAGCTACTGAACAGCAGAAAGGAGGTAAACAATGATGAATTTTCATAAGAAATCGCATGAAGTGCCAGGGTTGAATACATCTTCTCTGCCAGACCTCATTTTCTCCGTACTGTTCTTCTTTATGATTGTTACCCACATGCGTCAGGTTACCTTGAAGGTAGACTGCCGTTTGCCACAAGGCAAGGAACTCACCCGCCTGACCAAGAAATCGGCGGTGAGCCATATCTATATAGGTAAGCCAACCAAAGAGATGCAGGCAAAGTATGGTACCGGTACCCAGATTCAGTTGAATGATAAGTTTGCTTCGGCTCCCGAAGTGATGGATTACATTTCGGCAGAAAAGAAGCGTATGTCACCGGAAGACCAGAAGCTGATGACCGTATCAATTAAAGCAGACCAGGAAACCAAGATGGGTGTGATAACCGATGTAAAGCAGGCTTTGCGCCAGGCAAAAGCACTAAAAATCAGTTATTCTGCCACAGAAAATGGAAAATAATATTAATTTATCATGTTTTTCTCTTAAAAAATTGCTTTTATTAATTTTTTGTATTATCTTTGCAAGCAAATTATTAGTATTATGTCAAAACAAATTTTAGATTCATTAGATAGGCAGATTCTGAAGCTGATTTCTCAGGATGCCCGTATTCCATTTTTGGAAGTGGCACGCGCTTGCAACGTGAGCGGTGCTGCCATTCATCAGCGTGTTGCTAAACTTACAAATCTTGGTATCATCAAGGGTTCACAATTCATCATTGACCCAGAAAAGATAGGTTACGAAACTTGTGCTTATATGGGACTCTATCTGAAGGAGCCTGAGAAGTTTGACCAGGTTGTAGAGGAGTTGAAGAAGATTCCTGAGGTTGTAGAGTGTCACTATACTACAGGCGGCTTTGATATGTTTATCAAGATTTACGCGCTGAACAACCACCATCTCCTGGAAATCATCCATGATAAGTTGCAGCCACTGGGATTGTCTCGCAGCGAGACCATCATTTCTTTCAATGCATCTATCAACCGTCAGCTTTCTATGCAGGATCTCAAGAGTTTCAACGATGATGAAGAGGAAACTGATGAGGAGGCTGCAGCAGAGAAATAAGATATAAAAAGAAAAAAAAGCAGTAGCTCCCTGCGGGATTACTGCTTTCTATAAAGGGTGAGGAATGTGAACGGTAAGCCGTTTTCATTCCTCATTTCTTTTTCTGTCACTTCCCATTCTGCCGGATTGATTTCCGGAAAGAAGGTATCGGCATGTTCAGGTTCCTTTTCAACGATTGTGAGATAAAGCTTGTCTGCAAAAGGCAAAGCCTGTTCATATATGCTGGCTCCTCCGATGATGAAACATTCATCTGAAGCTTCTTTGCTTCCAACCGTTTTTTTGTTTCCAACAGATTCTTTCCTTGCTGCCAGCGCTTCTTCCAGAGAGCTGCATACTTTGCACCCTGTTATCTGCTCTCTTGTCTTCGAGATAACAATATTATGGCGGTTGGGCAAGGCTCCGTTCGGCAGCGACTCAAATGTTTTCCTGCCCATGATAATCGTATGTCCGGTTGTGAGCATACGAAATCGGGTCATGTCCGATGGGATGGCGTAGAGCAACCGGTTCTTGTACCCGATAGCTCTATGCACTTTTGATATACAGGCGATGATGCTGAGCATTTTTTATTTTAATGTTGAATGTTGAGTGTTGAATGTTGAATTATTCATTCTTGCTGTAAACTGTTAACTATAAACTATTAACTATAAACAGCTCTCCCGTTCCGTGGCTGCTCTTGATCTTCCACTCCTGCGGATAGAGGTTGTTGGCACGGTTGCCAATGTTCTTTTCCCAGCCTATCGGAACCTGTCTGTAGGTTACCAGTACATAACCCTTAGGCGTATCGGCAGGCAGATTCACAGCCTCCTTGCGAAGGTAGCGGATGGCATCATCGTAGGATAACTCCACCTGTGGGAAGTGATCTTTGTTGAGCATCGTAGAGAGAGCGAGAGCCTGGTCGGGGATAAGACCCTTTCCCTTGTCTGTTCCCAGTTTCACACCGGCATGCAGCACCTTCAGGTTCTTTTCTGCCTGGTCGTAGATGTCTTTCCATCTGCCCGGAATGGCGTAAACCGTCTCGTTGCTTTCTGCAGGCATCCATTCCGTATCAGTCTTCAGCCAGCCGTCCGGAATCTCCGGTCCCTTTCCTTTAGCCACCTTCTTGTCTTTCTTCTTCTTATCCTTCCTGTTCTCCTTGGCTGAAGAACCTGCTTCCCATTCGCCCTCTTTCTTCAGAATCGCCATAAACAGACCTTCGCCTCGCGAAACGCCAGGAATGAACCGGTAAACCGGAAAGTCGGTGCCCGTGAGGTTACGGGTGATGTTCCATGTATCTTCTACACCCTCCAGTGCCATCACTTCAGCGCCAAGTTCTTCGCATATCCAGTCCACGTTCTCCTCATCTTCGTGCGCATTGAAGGTGCAGGTAGAGTAAATCAGGATACCGCCTGGCTTCAGACAGTTCCAGATATCCGATACGATTTCGCGCTGCAGCTGCCAGCAGTTGTTCACATTCTGGGTACTCCATTCGCCGATAGCCCCTTCATCTTTGCGGAACATTCCTTCGCCGGAGCAGGGAACATCGGTAAGGATCACATCAAACTGCAACTTCGATTTCTTGTAATCGCGGGGATAGTTGTTGGTAACAATCATATCCGGATGACCGAACTTCTGTACGTTTTCGGCAAGAATCTGCGAGCGGGTGCGCATCGGTTCGTTGCTGAAGAGCAGACTCCCTTCCGGCAAGGCAGCTCTTACGGCAGTCGACTTTCCGCCAGGGGCAGCACAGAGATCCAGCATCATCACCGGTTCTTTTACGTACTGTCGGATAGCCATATCAACAAACATAGATGAGGCTTCCTGTACATAATATAAGCCGGCATGCAGCAGCGGATCGAAGGTGAATCCGGGACGCGTAGAGAGATAACGTCCGGTTTCCGGACACCAGGGAATCGGTTCGCCATCAGCATCCTTGCATTTAAAAGGATTGATGCGGATACTGGTTGGTGCCTCCTCTTCGAGGATAGCATGCTCCAGACGCTGATACAGCTTTTCGCCCATCAGTGCCTGCGTATATGTTCTGAAATCTTCAGGTAATGTCTTCATTCTGTCTCTTTTTCTTTAATTTGTTTGCAAAAATAAGAAATTTTTCGTTTCTTTGCAACTAAATCGCGAAGAGATGCGTCTAAGAAGCAGAAATTTTTCAAAATAACAAGGTAAAACAATAAAAAATAATGATATGAAGAAAGCAATATTGGCATTAGCGCTCGTTATGAGCATCGGAGCCACCCAAGTGTCTTTGGCATCTTCTGCTCCAAAACATCGTTATCATCCAACTACCCAACAGGTAGACCCAAAGGCTGCTCCTGCATCTGCTGCACAGCCATCTGCTTCGAAAGATAAAGACGACGAGGCGTTGGAGGCATATTCTGATACCACCAGCACAGATTCGGCCAACTATGATGATTATGATGAGAATGATAATAAGTCTGTTCATTCTAGATACAGTTTAGACAACTATGATGATCCGTTCGATTTCATCGGTTCGGTATTTGGTGGCGGAGCGCTGGCTGTTATGATCATCTTCTGTATCATCTTCGGTCTGCTGTTTGTCTTTGCTCCGCTGATCATCGTATTTCTGGTTATCAGATATCTGATTCGCCGCCATAATGACCGGATGAAACTGGCGGAGATGGCGATGGAGAAGGGCATCAATGTTCCGGAAAGCGACCGTCCGATAGACAAGCAGAGCGATGAGTATCTGGTAAAGCGTGGATTGAGAAATGCCTTCCTGGGAGCCGGCTTGTGCGCCATGTTTGCCTGGTGGGATGCTGATTTCCTGGCTGGCATCGGAGCCCTGGTCTTCTTCTATGGCATCGGTCAGACTGTTATCGGCTCGCTTCCTGCCATCAAGGACTGGTGGAAGAACCGTCATGGCGATCAGGGCACGGGATATAATGGTACTCCGGTCTAGCAGCCGACATTCAATATATCATGGCTTCTCAATAGGAGGGGAAGTCACAAGGAAAAGAACAACAATTATTAGTTAATATATATAAGGTGGAAAAGTTATCCGATATCTCTCTCGTCACGAAGGTGGTGATGCTTCATGACCGCAAGTCGTTCGACCTGCTGGTCAGGAAGTATCAGTCACCCATTCGTGGGGTCTTCCTGCGGCAGACGCTGGGGGATGCGCAGCTGAGTGACGACTTGGCTCAGGATACCTTTGTCAAGGCATATACCCATCTGTCCGGTTTCAGGGGTACAGCCTCTTTCTCCACCTGGCTCTACCGCATCGCCTATAATGTATGGTATGATTATACCCGCAGCCATAAGGAGACGCAGGACATCGATACGCCTGCCGTTTCCTGTAAGAATGCACAGGGCGCCCATGCCGGATTAAAGATGGATTTGCTCAAGGCATTACAGATATTGAATGAAAATGAACGTACATGCATCACGCTGCAGCTGATGGATGGACTCTCTATAGATAAGATTGCAGAGGTGACGGGAATGGCGCAAGGCACCATCAAGTCGCATCTCTCTCGAGGAAAACAGAAACTTGCAAGTTACTTAAAACAGAATGGTTATGACCGATAAAATAAATGATAAGAAGTTGGAGAGCATGAAAGGGGAACCGTTGAACCCTCAGGATGAAGAACTCTTGAAGATGTTCTTTTCCGATTGCCAGATGTCAGAGATTCCTAATGACGGATTCTCCGACAGGGTGATGCAGGCATTGCCGGCTTTACCCGAAACTGATACTGCGATGTCGCTGGTTAAGCGCCAGCGCCTGGAACATTTATGGACGGCAGCCTGTGTGGCAGCAGGCATCATCATAGCAGTAGTCTGTCAGGGATGGGAGCAGATTCAGGGATGGCTTTTCTCTATGAAGATAGATTTTCTCCTCTCCGGCTCGCGTGCCCTTACGCATGTGGCAGATTCCATCGGCCACTCTCAGAATCTCCTGATGGTGCTGGCTGGCATCGTTGTCCTCATCATGGTTTGGGGATATAATGAACTGGTTGATGCACGTCAGTAGGCTTCTTCCCTGATATCAATTGTATGAATGATCAACTCTTTCTATTAGCAGAATAGTTTTTAGTGCTAATAGAAAGAGTTTTTTATTACTATAAATATCATCTTTATGCCTTTGAAATCTCCGTTCAAAGCTTTTGAATGTCCGTTCAGTGTCTTTGAACGGACATTCAATGACTTTGAACGGACATTCAATGTCTTTGAACGAAGATTTAATATTGCTGAATATAGAAAAACAAATAGGTGCTGCTACTTTTTCAGTAGAGCACCTATGCTTATGATATCGGTTTCTAAAACAATTTATAGGTAGTGCGTAGCACTTTGAACTCGGTTCGGCGGTTCAGCTGGTTGCAGATTTCCTGATGCTCCTTGCTCTGCTTCAGGATAAATTCTTCGTTGAGCACATCGCCTTCCTTGAGCCAAGGATACTTCTCGGTGAGTTTCTTGCGCACATTCTTCGGCTTCTCCTTACCATAGCCCACAGGGGTGAGGCGCTCTTTCTCTATGCCGTGTTTTATCAGATAGTCTACTACCGATTGTGCGCGGCGCTGAGACAGATGCTTGTTATATTCGCTGTTTCCCTTGTAGTCGCAATGGGCGCTGAGTTCGATGGTAACGTGCGGGTTCTCTTTCAGCAGCGTTACCAGCTGGTCGAGGGCTGTTGTACTGGCTTCGGTAAGGGTTGCCTTGTCGAAATCGTAGAAGATGTTGTCGATGAGTACAGGGGCTGTGATGGAAGCCAGCGGGAACTGGAGCACGTATTCCTTACTCTCTTTAGCCGAATCAACCCGAAGTTCTTCCTTGTGGTTGAGGTAGCCTTTGCAGGATGCCATCACCAGGTAGTCGACATGCGGATTGATAGGGAGGACAAACGAACCGTCGCCCTTGACGGATAGTTTCCTGTTCGTTCCGTCGTTGCCTACGATTCTCACCTCTGCGGCAGGCAGTTCATAACCGTCTTTCTCGTAGACCCATCCCTTTATCGTGGTAACAATCTCCGGATTCTCGAAGGAGTAGATATGGTCATAGCCTCTTCCGTCTTTTCTGTTAGAGCAGAAGAAACCCTGGTTGTGGAGACCCTCGAAAGTCATTCCGAAGTCATCGGCTTCTGTATTCAGCGGATAGCCGGGGTGGGTGAGTTCATATTTCCGGGTGATGGAATTCACTTTGGCGATATAGATGTCGAGTCCGCCCATTCCTACATGACCGTTGCTGCTGAAGTAGAAGTCGCCGTTAGGACGGAAGGTAGGGAACATCTCATCGCCTGGGGTGTTGATAGGTTCGCCCAGGTTCTCTACGCCGCCCAGTCCGGCAGGAGTGATGCGCACTCGCCAGATGTCGAGACCGCCCTTTCCGCCCGGCATGTCTGATACGAAATAGAGCCATTCGCCATCAGGAGAGATGGCTGGATGGGCAAAACAACTGAGCGTATCTTTGCTGATTTCCAGATTCGTAGGCTTGCTCCAGGCTGCATCTGAGCGGTTGGAGGTTACTATCTGGGCTAAGCGGGGCGAAGTAGGATCGGTGGTACACTGGGTGAGGTACATCTGCTTGCCGTCTGGGGTAAAGCAGCATGCGCCCTCTTCGTAGTCGGTGTTGAGACCGGTTCCGATGGCTTCCGGCTTGCTCCATTTGCCTTTGTCGTTCTTTTCAGAGAAGAAGATATCGGCAGATTTCGTTCCCGTCACTCCGTTCAGGTCGCTGCCCTGGGCTTCGTTGCGGGTTGAGGTGAAATAGAGCTGGCTGTAGTCATCGCTGAGGAACATCGGCGAATAGTCGTCTCTTCGGGAGTTGAAAACATCCATCCGCTTTACCTTGTACCGGCTTCCTTCCTTCTTCCAGACTGGGGCTTTTCGTGCCGATTCGAGTCCGTTCTTTACCAGCACATTGTCGGGCATGGAATCGAGCAGGAATTCGAATTCCTTGGCAGCCTGTCTGTAACTTCCGTTCTTCAGGAGAAGCCGGGCGTAAGCCAGGCGGTCGTTGAGGTCTGCCTGCTTGTATCGGATGGCATTGCTGTAGGCAGCCAATGCCTTCGGCGTACTGTTGATTTTATCATAGCAGCGTGCCATCTTCAGAGCCACCTTGCCCCGGGCAGCCCGCTCTTTGGTAGGTGTCTTGGTGTACACCTTTTTATATTGGGTTGCCGCATCGTAGTATTCGCCTAAAGAAAGATGCTTGTCTGCTTTCTTCAGGTTCTGTTCAATGCCGCAACTTATCAGAAAGAGGCAGCTGATTGCTGTTATGATTTGATAAAATCTTATTTGTTTCATATTGATTTACATCTGCGAGAATGGCTGGCGATATTGGCAGCTTGCCTTCCAGTTGCTGCAGCCATAGGCGGTCTTGCCCTTGATGATGACGCCCTTGCCGCAGAGCGGACAGGGTTTGCCAACCATTGGGTCGGCAGCTGGAGCCGGCTGAGCAGGGGCATTCTGAGAATCTGTATTCTGTGCTGCTGCCTTATCGGCTTTCTTGGCTGGAGCCTTTCGGGCAGCCGGTTTCTTGGCAGCCGGTTTCTTCTTGAGGTCTTCCTCTGTCATGATGGTCACTCTCCGGTTGCTGTTGTCTGACAATACATCGATGACTATCTTGTTGATCTGTTCTTTCAGTCCGTTGATGAAGTCGGCAGGATCGTAGGTCTTGTGCTCGATGTCGCGGAGCTTCTTCTCCCAGATACCGGTCAGTTCGCAACTCTTCAGCAGTTCCTCATGGATGGTGTCAATGAGTTCGATGCCTGTCGGGGTTGCCATCAGATTCTTGCGCTGGCGACGGATGTAGTGGCGCTTGAAGAGGGTCTCGATGATGCCGGCACGGGAGGATGGTCGGCCGATTCCGTTCTCCTTCAATGCAGCACGAAGTTCTTCGTCTTCTACGAATTTACCGGCTGTCTCCATCGCACGGAGCAGGGTTGCCTCGGTATAATACTTAGGTGGCGTGGTCCATTTCTCCGTCAGGGTAGGCTGATGTTCTCCCGATTCGCCTTTTGTGAAGGATGGGAGGGTTCTTTCTTCTACCACTTCCTTCTTGGCACCATTTCCTGAGTCTGCATTTCCGTTGGCGTTATCTGAAGTATCATCGTCATCTGCATTCTTTACATCCTTGGCATAGACTACTCGCCAGCCTGGTTCGAGAATCTCCTTACCGCTCACCTTGAACTCTATCTTCTCCGGTTTCGGTCCGTCTTCGTTGATGACTTCGCCCAAAACGGTGGTGGTGGAGAATTTACAGTCCGGATAGAACACGCTGATAAAGCGCTTGGCGATGAGATCATACACGTTTGCCTCCATATCGGTGAGTCCGGTTGGCGGAACACCGGTTGGGATAATGGCGTGGTGGTCGGTTACCTTGCTATTATCGAAAACCTTCTTGCTCTTCGGTAATTTCTTGCTGATTGTTGCGAGCTGCTGGATGAGCGGGAGGTATTTCTGCTGACTCATGATCTTTGCCTGACTCACTCCGTTCAGAATCTGCGGACATTTCGGATAGATATCGTCGGTCAGGAACTGGGTATCTACACGAGGATAAGTGGTGTACTTCTTTTCGTAGAGACTCTGGATGAGTTTCAGCGTAATATCGGCAGAGTAAGCAAACTTCTTGTTGCAATCCACCTGTAGCGAGGTGAGGTCGTAGAGATGAGGTGGTGCCTCGTTTCCCTTCTTCTTGCTTACATCGGTAACGGTGAAGGGCTTGCCGGCGATGGTGCTGAAAGCCTTCTCGCCTTCCTCCTTGCTGGTAAACTTGCCGCTGGTAGCGGTAAACTGGGTGTCGCGGTAGATGGTGGCGAGTACCCAGTAAGGTTCTGAAACAAAGTTGTCGATTTCCTTCTGGCGGTTTACGATGAGGGCAAGGGTAGGGGTCTGCACCCGGCCGATGCTGAGCACCTGTCGGTTCTGACCGTATTTCAATGTGTAAAGTCGGGTGGCGTTCATACCGAGAATCCAGTCGCCGATGGCACGGGAAAGTCCGGCAAGATAGAGTGACTGATATTCCCCCTGGTCTTTCAGTTCCTGGAAACCCTGCTTGATGGCTTCATCGGTCATGGACGAAATCCACAGTCTCTTGACGGGGCATTTCGCCTGTGCCTTCTGCATCACCCATCTCTGGATAAGCTCTCCTTCCTGTCCGGCGTCACCGCAGTTGATGATGCTGTCGGCAGCCTGCATCAGTTTCTCGATGGTAGCAAACTGCTTCTTGATGCCTTCATCGTTGATGAGCTTGATACCGAATCGCTGTGGAATCATCGGCAACGCCGAAAGGCTCCAATGTTTCCACATCGGAGTATAATCATCCGGTTCCTTCAGCTCACAAAGGTGGCCGAAGGTCCATGTTACTTGGTAACCATTACCTTCCATATAACCGTCGCGTGCCGTGGTAGCCCCGATGATTCGGGCGATATCCTTAGCCACACTCGGTTTCTCTGCTATACAAACTATCATGTTTTATTCTTATTTCTGTTTGCAAAGGTACAATAAAATAATGAGAAAGCCATCATTTCGCCTCCTTTTTCTCATGGCGGGGAATAAAATATTCCACAAAAAAGGTCGCCCTGAAAGAGCAAAAGCTTCTTGTATTCAAAGCTTTTGCCCTTTCAGGGCGACCTTGCTGATTGTTATCTAACCCAGGGCGCTGCCCTGGGCTAGGAGCTTCTGCCCTTTCAGGGCGTGTGGGTAAATCCTTGCGTGCGATTACTCGTACTCCTGCCAGCTCTTAATCTGAAGCTGATCCTGGCTCAATGTGCAGAATGCCTCGATGAAGGCGGAAGCCAGACGGGCATTGGTAATCAGAGGAATGTTGTGGTCGATGGCGCCACGACGGATTCTGTAACCATTAGTCAACTCACGCTTGGTATGATTCTTAGGGATGTTGACGATGAGGTCGAACTTGTGGTCGGCAATCATCTGCATCACGTTAGGAATATCCTTGTGGTCCTCATCAGGCCATCCTACGGCTGTAGCCTTCACGTTGTTGTCGTTGAGGAACTTCGCTGTACCGGCTGTAGCATAGATGGTGTAACCGTTCTTCACCAGCGCCTGTGCAGCATCGAGCAGAGAAGCCTTCTCCTTGGCACCACCGCTTGAAAGCATAATGCCCTTATCCTTTGAAGGAATCTTGTAGCCGGTGGCAATCAATGAGTTGAGCAATGCCTCCTCGAAAGTATCACCCATACAGCCTACCTCACCGGTAGAACTCATATCTACACCCAAAACTGGGTCGGCGTTCTGCAAGCGGGCGAATGAGAACTGGGATGCTTTCACACCCATACGGTCGATATCGAAAGCAGACTTATCCGGTTTCTGATATGGAGCATCGAGCATGATGCGGGTAGCAGTCTCGATGAAGTTGCGCTTCAATACCTTGCTCACGAATGGGAATGAACGGGATGCACGGAGGTTACACTCGATTACCTTTACATCGCGACCCTTAGCCAGGTACTGGATATTGAAAGGACCAGAGATGTTGAGCTCCTTGGCGATGGCACGTGAAATCTTCTTGATCTGACGGGCTGTAGCGAAGGAAATCTGCTGGGCAGGGAAGGTCATGGTAGCGTCGCCGGAGTGAACACCAGCATACTCAACGTGCTCTGAAATACCATACTCTACAATCTCACCGTTCTGGGCAACACCATCGAACTCAATCTCGTTGGTCTCTGTCATAAACTGAGAGATAACCACTGGGTATTCCTTGGAAACCTCAGAAGCTGCCTCCAGGAAGCGACGCAACTCATCATCATCGTGGCAAACGTTCATGGCTGCACCGGAAAGAACGTAAGATGGACGAACGAGAACAGGATAGCCTACCTCGTCGATGAACTTCTGAACATCCTCCATTGATGTGAGGGCGCTCCACTTAGGCTGGTCGATACCCAACTTATCGAGCATGGCAGAGAACTTACCGCGGTTCTCGGCACGGTCGATGTTGACAGGAGATGTACCCAGGATTGGCACAGACTGGCGATGGAGCTTCATAGCCAGGTTGTTTGGAATCTGACCACCTACAGAAACAATCACGCCACGTGGTGACTCCAGGTCGATGACATCGAGTACACGCTCGAATGAAAGCTCATCGAAGTAGAGACGGTCGCACATATCGTAGTCGGTAGATACGGTCTCCGGGTTGTAGTTGATCATGATTGACTTGTAACCCAACTTGCGTGCTGTATTGATGGCGTTTACTGAACACCAGTCGAACTCTACAGAAGAACCGATGCGGTAAGCACCCGAACCGAGAACGATGACAGACTTCTCGTTCTTGTAGTAGTTGATGTCGTAACCCTCTACAGCGTATGTCATGTAGAGATAGTTGGTGAGGTCAGGATGCTCGCTAGCCACGGTAGGGATGCGCTTTACGGCAGGCAGAATGTTCAGCTTCTTGCGCTGGGCACGAACTGCGAGCACCTCCTTCTCCATATTGGTGTTCTGAGTCTTCAATACGAAGCGGCCAATCTGGAAGTCAGAGAAGCCCAATACCTTAGCCTCGCGCAATACCTCGGCTGGAATCTCCTCCAAAGTATTATATTCAGAAAGTTTGTGCTTGTAATCTACGATATTCTTCATGCGCTCGATGAACCAAGGGTCAATCTTGGTCAACTCCTCGATGCGCTCGATGGTGTAACCTTCCTCCAAAGCCTGGGCGATGGCGAAGATACGGAGGTCGGTAGGATTAGAAAGCTCCTCATCCAGGTTATCGAACTTGGTGTGGTCGTTGCCTACGAAACCGTGCATTCCCTGACCAATCATACGGAGACCCTTCTGGAGCATCTCCTCGAATGAACGGCCGATAGACATGATTTCGCCTACAGACTTCATGGAAGAACCAATCTTGCGGCTTACACCGGCAAACTTGGTAAGGTCCCAACGAGGAATCTTACAGATCATATAGTCGAGTGATGGAGCTACATAAGCTGAGTTAGGAGTACCCATCTCACCAATCTGGTCGAGTGTATAACCGAGGGCAATCTTGGCAGCAACGAAGGCGAGCGGATAACCGGTAGCCTTAGATGCGAGGGCAGAAGAACGGCTCAAGCGAGCATTGATCTCGATGATACGGTAGTCGTTGGTCTCAGCATTGAAAGCATACTGGATGTTGCACTCACCCACGATGTTGAGGTGACGGACGCACTTCACGGCGATGTCCTGCAACATCTTCACCTGCTCGTCGGTAAGAGAACAGGTTGGAGCCACAACGATAGACTCGCCTGTATGGATTCCGAGTGGGTCGAAGTTTTCCATAGAGGCAACAGTGAAGCAACGGTCGTTCGCATCACGGATGCACTCGAACTCAATCTCCTTCCATCCCTTCAGGCTCTCCTCAACGAGTACCTGAGGTGCGAAAGTGAAGGCAGATTCAGCAATCTCCTTAAACTCCTCTTCGGTCTTGCAGACACCAGAACCGAGACCACCCAGCGCGTAGGCAGAACGGATCATGATAGGGTAGCCGATGTTGCGTGCCGCAGCCACAGCCTCCTCCATGTTCTCGCAAGCGTGGCTTACAGGAACCTTGAGGTCAACCTTGTTAAGCTCCTTTACGAAGAGGTCGCGGTCTTCCGTGTTCATGATAGCCTCTACCGAAGTACCCAACACATCCACACCGTACTCCTTGAGCACACCGTTGAGGTAAAGTTCTGTACCAACGTTCAAACCCGTCTGTCCACCCCAAGCCAGCATGATGCCGTCTGGGCGCTCCTTCTTGATAATTTCAGTTACAAAAAAAGGTGTCACCGGCAAGAAATAAACCTTGTCAGCAATACCTTCACTTGTCTGAATTGTAGCAACGTTTGGATTAATGAGGACGGAACTAATACCCTCCTCGCGCAAAGCCTTGAGAGCCTGCGAACCGGAATAGTCAAACTCACCTGCCTGGCCGATCTTCAAAGCACCGGAACCCAGAACGAGGACTTTCTTAAGCTGTTTCTTCATCATTAAATATAACTATAAGTTTGTTCTTTATATGTCTTGTTATTTATGTTTTTAGCAACTAAACTGCATTTGGCTTAGTTCACAAATGGTAGACACTCTATTTCTAGATGCAAAGTTACGCTATTTATTTGATTATCCCAAATTTTCTGCAAATCTTTACAGTTAAATAACATCAATTATTATTATTTCTTCTCTAGAATGTCGTATTTTTGCAATTATTTTGTTACTTTTGCAGCGGCTTTTAGTCATGTAGAAAAAGAATAAAAAATAGCAAACAAGATAAATATAACAACAATGAAAGTCGGATTATTCGTCCCTTGTTATGTGGATGCCCTTTACCCTGAAGCGGGTGTGGCTACATACAAGTTGCTTAAGCATTATGGACTAGACGTGGGTTATCCCGAAAAACAGACTTGCTGCGGCCAGCCAATGGCTAATGCCGGTTTTCAGGACAAGTCGGAGAAGGTCATAGAGACATTTGATGAGCTGTTCAAGGATTACGATTATATCGTAGCTCCTTCAGCCTCATGTGCTGCTTACGTAAAGGTGTATTATCCTAAAATCCTTGAGGGTAAGCACGAGTGTATTTCCTCAAAGAAAATCATGGATGTTGTGGAGTTCCTTCACGATGTGCTGAAGGTGGATCATGTCCCAGGCAAATTCCCGCATGTGGTGAGTGTACACAACAGTTGTCACGGTGTGCGCGAACTGGGATTGTCATCTCCTTCTGAGCGCCACATCAAGCCGTTCAATAAGATTATTGACCTTTTAAATATGGTGGAAGGCATTACCATCCACGAACCGGAGCGCAAGGATGAATGTTGCGGATTCGGTGGTATGTTCTCTATTGAGGAGCCTGCCGTTTCTACCCGTATGGGCGAGGACAAGATCAAGCGCCACATGGCTACAGGTGCCGAGTATGTAACGGGTCCGGATTCTTCCTGCCTGATGCACATGGCTGGAATCGCCAAGAAAGAGAATATGCCGATCAAGTTTATTCATGTTGTTCAAATATTAGCTGCAGGACTATGAGTACAGAACATTCCAAGAGAGCTGCGAAGTTTACGCAGAACGTAGAGAAGACCACCTGGCACGATGCTACCTTCTGGTCTGTTCGTCAGAAGAGAGATAAGATGGCGCAGGAACTTCCTGAGTGGGAAGACCTACGTGAGCATGCGTCTGAAATCAAGATGCACACGATTACCCATCTTGCCGATTACCTCGATATGTTTTCCAAGAATCTGGAGAGCCGCGGGGTGAAGGTTCACTGGGCAAAGGATGCACAGGAATTTAATGAGATTGTGCTCGGTATTCTGAAAGACCATAACGTGAAGAAGATGGTGAAGTCGAAGTCGATGCTCACCGAGGAGTGCGAGATGAATCCTTATCTGGAGCAGCACGGCATTGACGTGGTGGAGACCGACCTGGGTGAGCGCATCATCCAGCTCTTGCATCAGAAGCCTAGCCATATCGTGATGCCTGCCATCCACCTGAAGCGTGAGGAGGTAGGTAAGATGTTCGAGGAGAAGGGTATCTCCAAGGAAATCGGCAACTACGATCCTACTTATCTGACCCGCTGTGCCCGTCATCATCTCCGCGACCAGTTTATGGAAGCTGAAGCTGGTATGACCGGATGTAACTTCGGTGTGGCTGCTACCGGCGATTGCGTGGTTTGCACCAACGAGGGTAATGCGGATATGACCACTTCCATGCCTAAGCTCCATATCGTAGCGATGGGTATCGAGAAACTGGTTCCTGATTATAAGTCATTGGCTGTGTTCCAGCGCCTGCTTTGCCGCTGCGGAACCGGTCAGCCTACCACCGCCTTCACTTCTCATTTCCGCCAGGCTCGTCCGGGTGCTGAGATGCATGTAGTATTGGTGGATAACGGCAGAAGCGACATTCTTGCTGATAAGGACCACTGGCAGACGTTGAAGTGTATGCGCTGCGGTGCCTGCATGAATACCTGTCCGGTTTATCGTCGTTCAGGCGGTTACAGTTACACCTATTTTATTCCGGGTCCTATTGGTGTGAACCTGGGTATGCTGAAGAATCCTCAGAAGTACAGCGACAATGTTTCTGCCTGCACCTTGTGCCTGTCTTGCGACAATGTCTGCCCTTCCAAGGTAGGACCAGGTTCGCAGATTTACGTATGGCGCCAGAGTCTGGAGAAGTTGGGCAAGGCAGATCCTGTGAAGAAGGCGATGTCGAATGGTATGAAGTATCTCTTCGACCGTCCTGCGCTCTACACCACAGCCTTGAAGTTTGCGCCACTCGCCAACCTGATTCCTGAATGCTGTACGCACTTCAGCAATTGGAATGCCTGGGGCATCGGTCACGCCATGCCTGAGTTTGCAAAGAAGAGTTTTCATCAATTATGGAAGGAGGGAAAAGTAAAATGAAGAAAGAAGATTTCCTGAACAAGTTGCGTAAGAATACGCACGTTCAATTCGATATGCCTGCCGTAGATGTGAAGGGTATCCAGTATGAGGATACGCTGAAACAGTTTATTGAGATGACGGAATCGGTAGGTGGCCATGTGATAGAAGCGAAGGAGGGTGAGAGTCTGGATGAACTGGTGAAGAAGGCTTATCCGGAAGCCAAGGTCTTTGCCTCTCATCTGCCAGAAATCACGATTGCCCAGAAGAATCCTGATACGGTGGCTGAGGCTAATGACCTGAATGGTACTGATGTGGGTATTGTTCGTGGTGAAGTGGGTGTTGCCGAGAATGGCTGCGTCTGGATTCCTCAGACCATGAAGGAGAAAGCGGTGCTTTTCATCTCGGAATATCTCGTGATATTCCTTCAGAAAGATAAGGTAGTTAACAATATGCACGAGGCTTATGCCCGTATTGAGATGGATCCGAAGTACAATTTCGGTACTTTCATCAGTGGTCCTTCCAAGACTGCCGATATTGAGCAGGCACTGGTTATGGGTGCGCAAGCTGCTCGTGGTGTGACAGTTATACTCTTGTAAAAGGCAGAAATCCCGAAGCTCACTATCGTGTGAACTTCGGGATTTCTCTTTATACTGTCCATTCATAGGTATCATAAACCACGCCTCTTCCTCCGAAACCTTCTTTCTGGTAGATGAGGCTGGTGTTGAGTACCTTTCCTCCTTCTTCATTAGATGTTCCGAAATCGAAATAATCAAAATCCTTATACCTTATATTAATGAGATTCTGAAACAAAGCATCGAGTGCATGCGCCTTTTTTCCCTCTTCTGATGCGGAAATATACTGCGTGTGAACCACTTTTCTGCTGATGTACAGAACGGTTCCGCCTAGCATCTTGCCAGATTCTTCTCGGGCAACATACAGTTTGATATTGTCAGGGAAAGATGTTTTCAGTCTGCTCATCTCTTGCAAGGTATGAACAGGATGAGCCTGATAGGTGTTCATCAGGTTTACGGTTAAGATGCTCCAGAACGTTTCGTAATCCTCACTTTCTTCAATGAAGATTCCTTTTTCCAGGGCTTTCCTTGCGCCCGATTTTCTGATATTATACCATTTCAGCGGATGCTTCAGGTCGATGACAGCCGCAATGTTTCTGGCGCAGATTTGCGCCCGGCATTCCTTGAAGAGGGCATAGAGGTCTTCTTCAGCTGGCAGTTGCTGGTAAATCCAGGGTATCGGTTTGTAGATGCACTTCCGGAAACCTGCCTGCTTCAGGTATGTGTTGATGGCAACGAAAACCTGACAGATATTTTCTGCTGAGGCGTGTCCGGTAGTGAGCAGTCCGGCATAGGTGAGTCCCTGATGAGAATAGAAAATATCTCCGTCCTCATTGGCAGGGAGCAAGGCATAGAGCTTGTTGTTGTGGAAAATCATGAGCGAATGGTCATGGAAACGGTCGCTGTGATAATCCATGTAGGAGCGGTTGAGAAGGAAGGTGGCGTTGCGTGCATGTTCTACATAAGCATTCCAGACTTCCTTGTCTGCATCGTTGTATTTTCTGATCTCAAACATGATATTTAGCGTTATTGATTCTCGGTCTTTGAGAGATTAGGACTTTGGGATGAACTGATGAATCTGAGGTATTCGTCATATTCGCGTATGTAGTCTTCTTCCTCAAACTTGTGGGAAGCCAGAACCAGACACAATGAGCCGGAAGAGAAATCATCCAGTGTTCGCCAGATATTGACATCCACGAACAGTCCCTCCCAAGGGTGGTTGAGATGATAGGTCTTCTTCTGTTCTCCATTATCCAGTGTTACCGAAAAGGAACCGCTGGCTGCTATGATGAATTCCTGGCATTTCTTGTGAGCATGGCCCCCGCGACTTTCTCCGCCCGGAACATCATAGGTCCAGTAGGTACGGGCAATGGCAAAGGGAATATGCGTCTCTCCCTCTGCCACTGTCAGGTTGCCTCTTGGATCGAATATCTTGGGTAATGTGATAATTCTTCCTAATTCTTTCATGTCTATTTCTTCATGTATGGGTCGGTTCCCAATACAGTCTTTGCCAGGCGCTTTGCCTTGTCGCGGAGCTGGTTGAGGTCATCGCCCTTTTCGCCGTAGCAGAGTACGACGCCCATGCGGCGGCCTACGTGAGCCTCTGGCTTGCCGAAGATACGGATGCGGGTATGGTCTTCCTTCAGGGCATCGAGCATATTGTAGTTTAATGGCTCGGTGCTTTCCTCTGGCGAGAGGATGACGGCAGAACAGCCGATGTGCTCCAGATGGATTCCGGCGATAGGCAAGCCCATTACGGCACGGAAGTGGAGCTCAAACTCGCTCAGGTTGGTGGTGTGACCGAGGGTTACCATACCTGTATCGTGTGGACGAGGACTCAACTCTGAGAAGATAACCTCGCCCTGCTTGCTCAGGAAGAACTCTACGCCCCAGAGACCGGCACCTGTCAATGCCTTGGTTACTTCACCTGCAATGTGCTCAGCCTTCTTCAAAGCCTCCTCAGGAATCTGGAATGGCTGCCAGCTCTCGCGGTAGTCGCCGCCCTTCTGTACGTGGCCGATAGGTGGACAGAAGAGGGTAGGACCGTCTTTCTGGGTTACGGTGAGGAGGGTGAACTCAGAATCGAAGTCGATAAATTCCTCGATGATTACTTCCTTCACGTCGCCACGACCTTCTTCCATTGCCTCCTTGTAAGCCTCCTTCAGTTCATCATCGTTGTGAACATAGCTCTGACCATGGCCGCTTGAACTCATCAGAGGTTTCACTACGCATGGGAAACCGATTTCATCGGCAGCGTTCTTAAACTCCTCGAAGGTCTTGGCATAGAAATACTTGGCGGTGCGCAGACCCAGTTCCTTGGCGGCAAGGTCGCGGATGGCACGGCGGTTCATGGTGTAGTTTACGGCACGGGCAGAAGGCACAATCTGGATGCCCTCCTTCTCGAAGTCGAAGAGTCGCTCGGTGCGGATAGCTTCAATCTCAGGCACGATGATGTCTGGGTGATGTTTCTCTACCACTGCGGTCAATGCGTCGCCATCGAGCATCGAGAACACTTCTCGCTCGTCGGCTACCTGCATGGCTGGTGCATTGTCATACTTGTCGCAAGCGATGACGTACTGTCCTGCTCGCTTTGCGGCGATGGTAAATTCTTTGCCCAGTTCGCCTGAGCCCAAAAGCATAATCTTCTTCATTTATATGATGTTTAATGTTTTATGTCCCTAAAATTAATCACTAATAATTAATCACTAAGTCCGAACTTCTTTCTGATAAATTCTGCGATAAACTTCTCTGTTTCTTCGATTCCCAGATGGCTGCTGTTGATGCAGAGGTCGTAGCTCTCGCTGTGTCCCCACTTCTTGCCTGTATAGTAATCGTAGTAAGAGGCGCGCTGCTCCTCGTGGCTTTCGATAAACTTGCGGGCGCTGGCTCTGTCGATGTCCTTTCGCTTGCATACTGCCTTGATGCGGTCGTCGATATTGGCGGTGATGAAGATATTGATCACATTCTTGTAATCACGCAGCACATAGTCGGCGGTTCTGCCCACAAACACGCAGTTGCCCTCATCGGCTGCCTTTCTGATGGCGTCGCTCTGGAACTTGTACAGACCTTCCTGCGAGAAGTCGTTGTGATAGAAATTGTTATCGCTCAGGAAGGGCAGATGGGTATGGAAGAGAGACTTGAAGAATCCCTTCTGCTCATCGTTCTGCTCGAAGAATTTCTCAGAGAATCCACTCTCCTTGGCGGCAAGATTCAGCAGCTCACGGTCGTAACATTTGCAACCGAAATCTTCAGCCAACTTCTCGGCGATGATATGGCCGCCGCTACCTATCTGGCGACCCACGTTTATGATAATCTTATTCATAATTTATAGTTTATAATTTATAGTTTATAGGGCAATCTTGCTAAACGGCGAAGCTGCTATTAACTATTAACTTTTAGCTGTTCTTGGTGTTGCCTTTTCAGCTTGTTCATGTACCATGACATTACGATGGCAGCGATGACTGCGGCTGAGAAGTCGGAGATAGGCATACTGTACCATACACCATCAATGTCCCATATCATCGGCAGGAAAGCCAGGAGCGGCAGAAGGATGAGCAACTGTCTCGACAAGGAGAGGAAGATACTGATCTTCACCTTTCCGATGCACTGGAAGAAGTTGGTGATAACCATCTGGAACCCGATGACCGGGAAGCAGAACATCACTACTCTGATTGCCTTAATGCCTAAGTCTATCAGATGCTTATCGGTAGTAAACATTCTCGCGCAGTAGTAAGGCAGGAACATCGCTATCAGCCAGCCCGTTACCATGATGGCGGTGGCGGCAATGATGCTCAGGTTCAGTACGCGAATCAGTCGGTCCAGTTTCTGGGCTCCGTAATTGTAGCCGGCGATAGGCTGCATTCCCTGGTTTACGCCGAATACGAACATCACGAACACCATTGCAATACCATTGGCTATTCCGTAGGCACCCACGGATAGGTCGCCTCCGAAACGCACCAGCTGGTTGTTGATGAAGATGACGATGATGCAGGCGCACACGTTCATCAGGAAAGGCGAAATGCCGATGGCGAGGATGTTATCCACGAGCTTCCTCTTCAGTTTGTAGATGCCTTTCTTGAAGTGGAGCAGCTCATTCTTGTTGCTGAAGAGCTTGATTTGCCACATCAGCGCCATCAGCTGCGAAAGGATGGTGGCGATGGCGGCACCCTGTATTCCCCATTTGAAAACGAGGATGAAGAGGGCATCCAGTATCACGTTCATCACCACCGTGAAGATGGTGGCGTACATCGCCTGCTTGGGCTTGCTCGCTGCTCGGAGCAGGGCGTTCATGCCGAAATACATGTGGCTCACCACATTGCCCAGCAGGATGATGACCATATACTCATGGGCATAGATGAGCGTCTGGTCGCTGGCTCCGAAGAATCTCAGGATAGGGTCGAGGAAGAGCAGACAGATGATGCTCAATCCGATACCGATGATGAGATTCAGAGAAATCGTGTTACCCAGAATGTTTTGCGCTGTGGCATAGTCTTTTTGTCCCAGCTTCACGCTGATGGCAGTAGATGCTCCTACGCCCACACCGGCTCCGAAAGCGGCGGTGAGGTTCATGAAGGGGAAGGTGATGGCGAGACCTGAGATGGCCATGGCTCCCACACCCTGACCGATGAATACTCGGTCAACGATGTTGTAGAGTGAGGCGGCGGTCATCGCAATCATCGCTGGCAGGGCATACTGAACGAGCAGCTTGCCCACTGGCTTCGTACCTAATTCTAATGTCGCTTGTTTATTTTCCATTTATATCTGTTTTTTCCTCATAGCCGCTCGCCCTGCTTCTTTCAGAATGCAATTGCAGCGGCTACTTGTCTGCAAAAGTACAAAAAATATCTGATACCTTATTATATATATGAGAAAAACTTGCATTTCATGATAAAAACTTCCCTTTTCCTTTGGTGTTTTCGTACAATTTCTGTACTTTTGCACTTCAGAATAAACAATTCAACTGATTAATAAATGCAATACAGAAATATTGCAGCAACAACAATAACAAACCGGACTACCGATATAATGATGAAAAAATATTTGATGCTTTATGCATTTTTAATGACCGCTCTTTCTTTGTTTGCTCGCGAAGACAGGGTTAGCAATTTTGAGCAACTGATGCGGTTGCCCCGCATCGCCGAAACCGATATGGTGTCGTATCCGGGAGGCAAGTGTATGATGTATCGTCTTTATCTCAGAGACAAAGACCTCAGTCACACTCCCTTTTCGGTAAGTCGCCCGGCAGATTTTCTCTCTCCCCGTTCCATAGAGCGCAGAAAGAGACAGAATCTGCCCATCGATGTTACTGATCTGCCTGTGGCTCCTGCTTATGAGCAGGCTGTAAGCGAGGCAGGCATCGAGATTGTGGGCAAGAGCAAGTGGAACAATACCCTGCTGGTCCGCATTCATAAGGAGAAGGAACTACGGAAACTGGATGAACTCGATTTCATCACCCGGAAAATGAAGGTCTTCTCTGCTCCCGATTCTGTCAGTCAGCGCGTCAGAAGTAGCGTTCGCAGGGGATTAAACGATTGGACTGGTGGAATAGGCGAATATGGTGCTGCCGATGCGCAAATCCAGTCGCTCAACGGCAAGCGGTTGCATGCTGCCGGACATCTGGGCAAGGGAATGATGATTGCTGTCTTCGACGGCGGATTCATGAATGTGGATAAGATTCCGGCGCTGCATAATATCAGATTGGCGGGCGTTAAGGACTTTGTGGTTCCTCAATCCAAGAATGTTTTCGCCGAGATGGAGCATGGAACGATGGTGCTTTCTACGATGGCTGCCAACGAACCCGAAAGATTCGTGGGAGTGGCGCCTGAGGCTCAATATCTGCTGGTGCGCTGTGAAGATGAGCGCACAGAGAGTCTGGCAGAAGAGGATTACTGGGCTTTTGCGGCTGAATATGCTGACAGTTGCGGCGTGGATGTCATCAACTCTTCGTTAGGCTATCATGGCTTCGATGATGCGTCTACCAACCATCATTATTATGAGCAGGACGGCAATTCTACCCTTATCTCCCGCACCGCTTCGATGTGTGCTGACAAGGGAATCATCTGTGTCAATTCTGCAGGAAACGACGGAATGGGAAGTTGGAAGAAAATCAATTTCCCTGCCGATGCACGCAATATCCTTACCGTGGGCAGCGTAAACGAAATGGGCGAGAATGCGGCTTTCAGTGCCGTGGGACCTACTGCTGACGGCAGAATCAAGCCTGATGTGATGGCTTACGGAAGTCCTACCTGTGTGATTACGGGCCGTGGAAATATCATCAATGATAACGGAACGTCTTTCTCATCTCCGCTCATCGCCGGAATGGTAGCGTGTCTCTGGCAGGCTTTGCCTCAGAAGACGGCTAAGCAGATTATGAAACTCGTGAGATTGGCTGGTAATAATCAGCATCATCCCGATAATGTATTCGGATATGGTGTGCCTGATTTCTGGAAGGCTTATCAGACGGGAAAAGCGATTAAGTAGTTAATAGTTTATAGTTAATAGGGCAAACTTGCTCTGCTAGCTATAAACTTTCAACTATAAACTGTAAACTTTAAACAGTAAACAGCATGGAACGACTTCGATTATCACTTTTTGAATTAAACTCCATGGTCCGCGACGTCATTTCTATGTCCTTGCCCGATAGCTATTGGGTGGAAGCGGAACTCTCCGAGGCTCGCGAGGGCTACGGCGGGCACTGCTATCTGGAACTCATCGAGAAGGATGAGCGGTCTAATACGCCCATTGCCAAGGCGCATGCCTCCTGCTGGCGAAACCGATGGGTGTTCATCAAACCGAATTTCGAGCGCATCACCGGACAGCGCATTCATGCCGGAATGAAAGTGCTGCTCAAGGTACACGCGCAGTTTCATGAGAACTATGGCTTCTCCTGGATAGTAGATGATATTGACCCTAACTATACGATGGGCGATATGGCGCGCAAGAGGTTGGAAATCATCAATACGCTGAAAGCAGAGGGCGTATTCGAACTGCAGAAGGAGTTGGCGCTCCCGATGTTCTGCCAGCGCATCGCCGTCATTTCCAGTGCTACGGCAGCAGGTTATGGTGATTTCTGCAACCAGCTTGCCGATAACGATTATGGTCTGCAGTTTCAAACCCGCCTCTTTCCGGCTACGATGCAGGGTGAGGGGGTAGAGCAGAGTGTGATAGCTGCCCTCGACAGTATCAATGCCGAATGGGAACAGTTTGACTGCGTAGTCATCATCCGAGGCGGTGGCGCTACGAGCGATCTCTCTGGTTTCGACACCCTGGCGCTTGCCGAGAATGTGGCAAACTTCCCGCTGCCTATCATCACGGGAATAGGACATGAAAGGGACGAGAGTGTGCTGGATATGATTTCTTTCCAACGTGTAAAGACACCGACAGCCGCTGCCGCCTTCCTCGTTAATCATCTTACTGAGGTTTATGCCCGTGTGGTGAATGCGCAAGAGGCTATCGTGCAGAATGTGAAGCACCGCCTGCAGGTGGAGAAGATGAGGCTCGACAGATTGAGCAACACGATTCCTGTTCAGTTTTCGCTGGTGAAGACGAAGCAGGGAGCCTATCTCGACCGCTTGATGAGCCGTTTAAGCACAAATGTCCAGTCGAAACTATCGGAAGCCCAGCGCCATTTCGAGATTCTTTCTCAGAATATTCAGCCGATATTGGAAAGGAAGATGCTCAACGAGAGTCATCGTCTGCAGCTTCTTTCCCAGCGCATCCAGGCACAAGACCCCGAGTTATTGCTGAAACGTGGCTACAGCATCACGCTGAAAGATGGCAAAAGCATCCGCTCTGCCTCAGAACTGAAGTCTGGCGACATCATTGAAACGAGGTTTGCCGAGGGCAGCGTGAAGGCAAAAGTTGAATAATAGTTTATAATTTATAGTTAATAGTTTATAGCAATCTAGCTCCAGACGCCCTGAACGTTGAGCTTCACACGCCCTGAAAGGGCAGAAGCTCCTAGCCCAGGGCATCGCCCTGGGTAATAAAGGACGCAATCTTGTCGCCCTGTAAGGGCAAAAGCTTTAAAATATCCACTGTTAACTCTGTTACCCCAAAACAAAATAAAAAAAATGGAAAAAGAAGGAATGAAATACGAACAAGCCGTAAGAGAGCTTGAAGAAATCGTAGAAAGAATGGAGAATGATGAACTCGATATTGATCAGCTCTCCGAGCAGTTGAAACGTGCCAAAACCTTGGTGAAACTCTGTAAAGACAAACTCACCAAGACCGATGAGGAAATCAAGAAACTCCTCAGCGAGGATTGATTTTCTGAGTGGCGGGCCGATTTTTCTTTGATTCTTCATTGGATTCTATGGATTTTAAAGGGTTAATGTTTAGTTTTGCACACGGATCTCACGGATTTTGGCTCCTTCGGAGTTTTGGCTGTGAGTCTTAGTGAGTACCGTTGCTTGCAACGAAGAAGATCCGTGAGATCCGTGTGCGACTTAAATACTATCCGTAACCATGATACTTAGGCATCGTAACCATGATACTTAGCGGTCGTAACTATCTTGTTTACGGCCGGGGGTAACTAGGGTGAGTAGGAAATCGCTTTTTCTGGGAGTCTATATATATACTATATCTTTCCTATAGTAAACGAACCTTTACATAAGGAAACTCTTAGAAAGTACCCTCCCCTTACTTACCCTACCCACCCCTAGAAGGGCAGGTCGGGGGCGGTATCCTGCTGCGAATAGTCGTCCTCTGCCCTTGGCGATGAAATCGGTGAAGGGTGAACCCAGATGCCAACCTTTAGCGTTAATAATGTGTTAAAAAAACTATATAACCCATTATAATAGAGACTCTTATATTTCTAGCATGCGCTGTATATACAAAGTTCTTTTTATTAGGGTTCACCCCGGAGCCGAAAAGGTGAATGCTTGGGGCAAGTGTTCACCCCGTTGTTCACCATTTGGTAACTATCGACAAAGATACGACAAAAGGCTTCCTGTTTTATTTCAAGCAATGTTCGTTCATTGGCATTGGGGTTGTTGCATTATCCACTTCCTGTAAGAGGGTGTGTCATAAGTCTGGATAATAGTTGGTGTATAACAGTTGACTACCGCATGCACAACAGGTGTTGTGCATGCGCATATCAGCTGTTATGCAAGCGCACAACAGCTGTTGTGCGACCGAAGATACTGACTGTCTCAACAACATATCCTATCTCTTCCAACAACTTATTCTGTCTCTTCCAACAACATATCCTATCTCTTCAAGCAACATATTCTATCTCTTTCAACAAATAGAAGAGGGTGAATCATAAACTTATGACACATCCTCTTTCAATTTGACTTGAATAGAACGCAAACCAGCGTTTTACATGGTAAAGGTCTTGAAAATCCCTCACTCTGAGGAATTTCCGAACGCATATCAAGGCTAAGCCTAACTACAACCTTTGCACCCCACTTGTATTGTTTCTGCTTCTCGCAAATGTCCTCGCCCAAACTCCAGTAGAATTTGAGCATTTCCGTATTCACTTTGACAGCAGCTTTAAGTTGTGCCATGCGGAAACGTTTCTTCAGGTCAGACAATCACTTCACATAGTTCTTGTCTGCCATGAAGGAGTCGCTATTCACGAACTGCGGTATATTATCTTTATTTTTCATATCATTACCTTTTTTGAAATCCTTAGTTTCCTTTATATCAGAAAGTGTTGCTTCAATGTCTTCTATTGTAGGCAACTGGCTCTGTATGTTTTCAGGCATGAGCTTAGACATCCTTCTTGTAATTGTGCAACAAGTTATTGCACATTTACTTCGTCTAATTTGGAAACAGCTTGTTGTCAAATTGTAAGTTGCTCATTATAAAACTGATACCATTGTCTGATATACTTCAAGTTTCTGTATGAAAGCCCTTTCATATCTGGGAACTCTGCCACAACTTGTGGAAAGTTTACTCTAACAATCCCAACTCTTTCAGATAGCCCTCAATCTCCTTGTCAAGGTCAGCACGTTTGGCCTCCAGGTCCTTGATTGCCACGTAGTTTGTTTGCAACTTCTCAAAGTTTGTCAAGAAATTTCTGTTGTAATTCTTCGCTCATATCGTTATTTCTTTTTTATATTCAATGATTCACTGACATTGATATATTTTTCGTCTTTATCTGTTATATACTGATGGCTGTACTTTCCTTTTCCCTCATTTAGGATTATTACACCATTCCAAAAGGATGTCGGACTTATGGCATAGCTTGGGTCTAAACAGAATATTTTCTTGACACCGTCTTTTTGTTCTTCATACCCAATAGCAAGTACAGCATGAGCGCCACCTTTAAAAGACAGAGCGGTAATCAAAGGCGTGTCGCTATCTATTGCAGTCCTAAGTTCTTCTACAAAAGAAGTTTGGTCTGATAAAGATGCTGTATATTGAAGAGGCGAAGATGTAACCTCTTTAGCAAAAGAATGGGATAGCTTTTCTTTTATTTCGGAAAAATAAAATCCATCACGGCACAGTCCTTCTGTCACAAAGAACTCTTTGAAGAGTCTCCCTTTTGCGGTATTTCCCTTAAATGTTGTTTTCAAGTTGACAACTTGATTACGAGTAAGAACCTTTAGTATGAGCAGGTTCATCATCATGGAATATACGGCACAAGCCCCATCCATTTCTCCTTGTTGTAAATGGACAGGTTGCCACTTGCGGTTAAATACACTAACACCCGAAGCCGTTATATCTAAATCTTTAATAATCTTAATCATTGTCGCTTTGTTATATATCTAAATCTTTTGTAATCTTAATCATTGTCACTTTGTTATTCCCAACTGAATGTCCTTATTATAGAACGCAGTTTCTTTGCCTTTTCAAAACATTGTGTCCACAAAGACACAGCAAGTTATGTTTCGAGTTACTCGAAACCTTTTGGGTTACTCCCAAAAGAACTTGCCTGTCGGTGATTTGTTCCTCCGTAGTCGGACAATTAAGATGGAAAGAACATATAAAAACAGCATAAAAAGTTTCTGATTTTTCTCATAGACAATTTAAATTTTATATTTTTGTGCAAAATTAGAAACAATGACAGAACTATTTCCATGACAGTCCTTTGCTGTCTAAATCTCTTGTGCTGAAAGGTGGTATAGCCATCAATCTCACCGTTTTCCAACTGCCAAGACTCTCGGTAGATATAGACCTTGACTTTACTGTGGATTGCGACCGAGAATCCATGCTCTCCATTCGCCAAGAAGTGAATAACGAGATTCTACGCTATATGGAGTCGGATGGTTCTCGAATCTGGTGCTGTGCTCGTCATCAATGATGCTTTTCTCTTATTCTTCTGCCAGTTCTTTCATCGCATCGTTTAATGTGTTGAAAAGAACGTTGATGTTTTCTTCTTCATTCTTACATGCCTCCTTGAAGAGGGCAACAGGATCTTCGGTGCTGCTCTTGAGCGGAGTCTCGTTGAGCAGGATGTTGACATTGTTCAGCAACATGCCGTGAAGGGTAGGCATGTGGAGCTGGTGCTGCTCGCCCTCCTTGCTGCCACACTTCAAGCCTGCGGCGTATGCCTTTACGATGATGCGGACCAGAAGATGGATGGCCATCGGCTCGTCGGCGAGACTGATGAGAATGCCGTGGGTATAATCGCGTACATGCTCTTCAAGAGTGGTAAACTTACCTTGAAGAAGCCAGGTGAAGTTGCGCTTGTATTCTGACTCCATCGCCTTGTAAAGCTGGTTCGATTTGCAGGCTATGCGCAAGTAGTCGAGCATGGTTGGCTCAAAGGTCGGGTCAGCCTGTTTCATGCTGTCGAAGTTCTTCTTCATGCGCTCGTTGGCTTCCTCGGCAGTCTTGTAGTTGAGGCGTACGAGGGTAGAGAACATGATGTCGAAGAAGTATTGGTTTACCTCGCCATAGTGCTCCAGCATCATCTGCTTGATCTGTTTCGGGTCGTTCTTCTTGCTGAAGTCATTGCCTTCGATGGTAGCATCGATGATGCCACGTGCGTAAGCTTCGAAGAAACCTCTTACAAATGCAGCTACTGCCTGATAACTGTTGATTCTTTTGCTCATTTCTTGTCTGTGTTTATTGGGCTGTTCCTGTTTGGGAATATCAGCTTCTTATTCAAAAGTCTTAAATTCATACCCCTGTTCCATGAGCCATTTTATGGCCTGAGGGAGCGCTGTCTTCAGTTTTTCAATGCTCTTCAGCGAGTCGTGGAAGGTGATGATGCTGCCATTGCGGGCATATCGCTTCACATTGTTCACCACATCTTCTGCCGTCATCCATTTGGAATAGTCGCGCGTCACCACGTCCCACATGATGACCTTGTAAGTGCGGTGCAGCCACCAATACTCACTTGGTCGCATCCAGCCGTGAGGTGGACGGAAGAGATGGGCATGGATGATGTCGTTCGCCTTATTGGTGTTGAGCACGTAGGAGATGACACGGTGCTTGAAGGCACCGATATGATTGAATGTATGGTTGCCTACCTGATGACCCTCTGCCACAATCTGGTTGTAGAGGTCATGATGGCGCAATACATTCTCGCCTACCATAAAGAAAGTAGCCTTGATATTGTACTTTCTCAGGGTCTCTAAGATGAATGGAGTTGACTCTGGAATCGGACCGTCATCAAATGTAAGATAGACAGAATGGTCTTTCTTGTCCATTCTCCAGATGGCCTTTGGGTATAACCATCTGAGCCATTTGGCTGGTTGCTCTATGAACATGGATAAAACAGGTTTATATGAATAATGAAAAGTTTGGTGTCGTGTTTCGCGACACCAAACTTTTTTCTATTTTTTACTGATTGCCTTCCGGCATTCTGCCACCTCTGCCATGATAGAGACGGTAGAGGTTGTTGAGCTGCTTCTCATACTTCTGCTCCAACTGTGGACTAACCATTCCGGCAGCCTCGCAGATGCTCTGCATGATCATGATCTGACGGATGCAGTCGTGCTCTGCCTGGAGGAAACGGTCGTTTGGCAGCGAGAGATAGTAGTTGAGGTATTGTGAAGCATTCTTCCATACCGCTTCTATATATTCCTTGCCCTTGGCTTTCTGACCGGTCATCAGCCAGCCGCGAGCCATATCCAAGCCACCGCTCATATAGTCGAGCGTAACATTGTAGGCAGGAATCTCGGTATCAGCCTTCTTCAGGATGTTGATAGCCTTCTGCTTCTTGCCTTCGGCGATGAGCTGGAGGGCTGTCTGGGCGAGCAGGCGACGGTGGGTATAGCACATACGCATGGTTGTCTCGTCGATGTAGAGTCCCTTCTGCTTCAGGTTGCCGAACTTGAATCGGGTCATGATGTTGTGATAAGCCTTCTCTGTATCGAAGTTCTTGGCACCTGGCTTGTTGGTGGTGAACGGAGTGATACGGTTCACAAGTCCCTCCTGTACGAAGTTGTCGCCGAGGTTCATATAGTTCTCTTCGCCTACGGTGAGTGCTACGTAGAGTGGACGGGTCCAGTTGCACTGTGCCAGCATTTCGAGCATCATGAGGTCGCCCTTGTAGAGTGCGCTCTTGCCGGCAAGAGAGATGACCATCTTGTCTGGAATAGAATCTGATGCCATCATCATGCCGCTCTTCTTTACAGCCTCCTTGTCGATGGTGACATAGAGGGTATCTGTAGGGATGAAGTGCATGTCAGGGTTCTTGCTGCGTACCCAGTTCTTCAGGATGTTCTTGAGCTCGAACGGTTCGGCACCAAACTGCTTCTTGGCATTCTCTGGATCCTGCTTGTAGAAGTCGAGAATCTGCTTCTTTGCTTCAGGCTCAACAGATACATATTCGTTGGTACCTGAACAGAAGTCGAGACGTGGCCAGGTGATTGGCACAGATGGTGAGTTGTATGCAGGACGCATCATCTGGTCGATATACCAGTCGGTCTGCAGGTAGCTCAGGTTACATACGCGGGCATCAGTTCCTACGCCTTCTACCTCCTGGTTGTACCAGAGTGGGAAGGTATCATTATCACCATTGGTAAAGATGATTGGGTTGCCCTTCTCCTGGAGTGACATCAGGTAGTTCTGACCGAAGTCACGGCAGGTGTAACGGTTTGAGCGGTCGTGATCATCCCAAGTCTGTGAAGCCATCTGGATAGGTACGAGCAGAGTTACTACAGCTACGATGGCTGTTACGGCAGTACCGCTGAGCTTCATCTTGCGCTTCAGAATGTCGATGATGGCGAGTACGCCGAGACCGCACCAGATAGCGTATGCATAGAATGAACCGGCATAAGCATAGTCACGCTCACGTGGCTGCATAGGTGTCTGATTCAGGTAGATGACGATGGCAAGACCTGTCATGAAGAACAGGAAGAATACAATCCAGAACTGCTGGATTCCGATAGGGAGGAGCACTTCCTCTTCCTTGCCGTTCTTCATTACCTTCTTCTTGCGGGTATACCAAGCCTGCCAGAAGAGACCGATGAGACCGAGAATCAGCGGCATGCAGTAGAATACATTGTGGCCCTTGTTCTCCTTCAGGTCGTCTGGCAATTTGCTCTGGTCGCCATAGAGTGAATCATCAATGAATGAGAAACCGGTAATCCAGTTGCCGTGCTCTGGCTCACCATTGCCCTGGATGTCGTTCTGACGGCCGGCAAAGTTCCACATGAAGTAGCGCCAGTACATGAAGTTGCACTGGTAAGAGAGGAAGAAGCGGATGTTGTCAAACTGTGACGGCATCTTCACCATCATACTCTCTCCGCAGCGGTCGTAAGGAATCTCTGTGCCTTCTACACCGCCCATCCAGTCTTCGTATGCCTGGGCATGAGCCGAACTGTACATACGAGGGAAGAGCATGTTCTGGGCATAGATATACTTATTCTTGTGACTTACTACGAAGTAAGAGTCCTTCTCATCAGCCGAAGCCTTCTCCTTGCGCTGGTAAACCGGTGCACCTTCCTTCATGACAGGCTTGCACATGTTGCCGTCTACTTCGAGGGCTACCTGTGATGTATAAGCCTGGCCATAGAACAGAGGACGGTCGCCATACTGGTCGCGGCTCAGATAACTTCCCAGGGTAAAGATGTCCTCAGGAGAGTTCTGGTCCATAGGAGGGTTGGCAGAAGAACGGATCACGATGAGTGCGTAGCTGGAATAACCAATCATCAGCATCAGCATGCAGAGCAAGGCGGTGTTCTTGACGCGTGCTGAGATGAGCGGCATGAGCTGCATCTTCTTCTTGGCGATGCCAGTAGATTCGTCAACGCCTGTTACTACCTCCTGCTTGCGCTTGTAGCCGAGTACGAACCAGAGGATAACCAGCACGATGATGCCGGTAATGGCAGCTGTCCAGCCATATCCGTAGAATGGGATGCCGAGCATGCCGAAACCGAGAACGAAGGCGATATTCTGCTTCTTCTCGTTCTTCTCTGATGCATTACAGGTTTCGTAGATACCCCAGATAACTGAGGCTACAAGACAGATGATGTATACGATTTCACCGGTATTGAATGGGCAGCCGAGGGTGTTGACAAAGAACAGCTCGAACCAGCCGCCTACGGTGATGATACCTGGAACCACACCATACAGTACGGCTACCACTACGAGGAATGAAAGGAACAGTGCCAGGAGTGAGCCTTTGAGGTTGGCATGTGGCACCTTCTTGTAGTAATAAACCAATACGATGGCTGGGATACAGAGCAGGTTGAGCAGGTGGACACCGATACTCAAACCGGTCATATAGGCGATGAGCACAAGCCAACGGTCGCTATGAGGCTCGTCAGCATGGTCTTCCCACTTCAGGATGAGCCAGAATACCACAGCGGTAAAGGCAGAAGAGAACGCATAAACCTCACCCTCGACAGCTGAGAACCAGAAGGTATCGCTGAAGGTGTAGATGAGTGCGCCTACCATACCGGATGCCTCGATGGCAATCAGCTTACTGGTAGTCAGTTCTTTCCAGTCGCTGATGACGAGTCGGCGAGCCAGGTGGGTGATGGTCCAGAAGAGGAACATGATACAGACGGCGCTCAGCAGGGCGCTCATCGTATTTACCATCTTGGCTACCTGGGTAGTGTCGCTGGCGAAATGTGTGAAGAAATTGCCTAAAAGCATGAAGAATGGTGCCCCAGGTGGGTGACCGATCTCCTGCTTGTAAGCAGTCGTAATAAACTCAGGACAGTCCCAGAAACTGGCTGTCGGTTCAATTGTGGAACAATAAGTGAACGCCGCAATGATGAATGCGACCCATCCGAAGATATTGTCCACTAATCTGTACTGTTTCATTATTGTTTAAACTTTAATGTATTATATTTCTTTCTGAATGCTTTCTCTGTTTCTGAATGCTTTCTCTGTGCCTTTCAAGGAAGGCACATTCCAGTTGCAAAGATAATAAAAAGATGAGATAATATGGATTTTTGCACCTGTTTTTTAGGCATTATTATATAATAAGCCTATACATTTAAGAAATGCTCTTCCAGTTTCTCTCTCGGCATATCTGCCGTATCGTGGTAGTGGAGATGATGATTTACGCAGGCGATGTGCTTTACGTTATTGAGCACTTCGGCTACATCATGGCTTACGATGATAATGGCGCACTCCCGGTTGATCTGTTCCAGCATCTCGTACATCTGCTTCTGGAAACGGCGGTCGATGTAGGTGTTGGGCTCATCCAGTATCACTACATCGGGTTTGGAAACAATGGCGCGGGCGAGGAGTACTCGCTGCAACTGTCCGCCGCTCAAGGCTGCGATATGGCGGTCTTTCAACTCTGTGAGCTGCATCTGTTCCAGACAGTCGAGTACCTGCTGGTGCTGTACCTGGGTGTATCTCGAAAAGAGACTTTTGGTCTTGCTGAGTCCTGAGAGTACCACTTCATAAACGGAGATAGGAAACTGTTTGTCGAGATGATTGTATTGGGGCAGATATCCCATACTGATTTCCCTTACTTCCACCCCGTCTTTATAAAAGCGGATGCTGCCGTCTGTGGGTTTCATCAGCCCCAGAATGAGGCGCATGAGAGTTGTCTTGCCACCACCGTTGGGACCGATGATGCCAAGATAATCGTCTTTGTAGACGGTGAGGTTGATGTCGTGGAGCACCTCCTTGCCTTCATAACCTGCAAAAAGATGCTCGATTTTTATGATTGGAGTCATATTATTGTAGTTTTTACTTCCCAACAACGATTTTCTTGCCCTGTACCGCTGCAGCCGCTTCCTGCATCGCCCAGTTCCAATCGCCTTGCAATGGGTTGATATCCATTGCCTTGGTCTGGCTTTCCTTGATGAAAGTGTTGGTGTTGCGGTTGGCAAATTCAGCCTGAATGAGGCAATATTTGATCTTCTCTTTTCTTGCTCTCTGGATGAGGCTTTTCAGTTGGGCAGCACTCGGCTCCCTGCCTTCCTCCTCAATGGCAAGCTGCTCCAACTGGTAATCACGGGCAAAATAAGTGAGGATAGGGTGATAGATCACAAACTTGCGTACCATCTCGGGATGATTCTTGAAACCCTCTCTGATGGTGCTGTCTCGCTTGTCGATGATCTTCAGCAGCGACAGATAGTTCTTCTCAAAGAATGCCTTGTTCTTCGGCTCCAGATTGCAGAGTGCCTTGAAGATGTTGCTGGAGATGATGCGGGCGTTTTTGCAACTCATCCACACATGTGGGTCGATGTTGCCGCCTGGTGTCTTGGCGGGCGTGATGCCTGCGGATGTATCTATCACCTTCATGTCAGGAGCGTTGTCCTGCAGCTTCTTCATCCAGGTCTGTTCGAAACCGATGCTGCCCACTTTCAGATAGAGGGCACTCCTGGAGAGTTCCATCATCTGCTGGGCATAAGGCTCGTAAGTTTCCGGGTTGTTGCCGTTGGATACCATCACGTTGACATCCACCTTATCTCCGGCAATCTTATCAACGAAAAACTTGTAGGGAGGGATAGTTACGGTAACAGCAGGTTTGCCATCGCTGTTGGCGACAGATTCCTTTCCGTTACTTTCTGCGGTGTTACCTTTCTGCTGGCTGCCTTTACAGCCCGCGAAAACCACGCATAATATAATAAGGTATAAATACTTTCTCATAAGCAGTCAATCTATATGAATCAATTCTTTGTTTTCTTTGCAGCTTGTTTAAAAGATGAAACTCAGTCCGTAAACCAGCAGTACATATCTCAACACCTTTCCGATGGTGATGCTGATGACAGAAATCACGATGTTGGCTCTCGTCAGTCCCAAAACGATGGTGATGGCACTTCCCAACAGGGGCAGGAAGGCGAAGAATCCCATCCAGGCTCCTCTGTCGGCCATGAAGTTCTGAGCCTTGTCAAGACTCTCTTTCTTTACATGCAGATATTTCTCTATCCATTCCAGCTTGCCCATCCGTCCTACGCCATAGTTGAACATAGAACCGAGCACATTGCCGATGCTTCCATACAGTACGAGCTGGATAGGTTCCAGTCCGGCAGCCTGTAAGCCCGACATGACCACCTCGCTGCTGAAGGGAAAGAAGCTGCCGGCAAGGAAGGCTGATACCAGCATGCCCCAGTAGCCCCAGCTCATTAGGAAATCTATTATCCAGCTCATAGTAATATGCTCTCTGGTACGAGTATGTTGTAAGCCATGATAAGTACCAGCATGATGAGTAGCAGGATGAAGGAGATGTTGGTAATCTTACCTCTGGTGAATGTGATGAAATGGGCGATAAGCGGTGCTGTATTCACAATCAGGATGCCGCCCAGTTCCTGTATATGTCGAGGCTGGAGGACGATGAAGATGATGCAGGCTACCGATATCATGATAAACGTTTCGTAGATCATGCGGGTTCGTATCTTATCGCCGTAGCTGGTGTGTATGAAGTGGATGGAACCGATGATGGTGAGCAGGGTAACGAAACTCAGGTTCAGAATCTGATGGTCGGTAACCTGCGAATAATCAAAGAGTTCGCTGTAGTTGATGAATTCGCAGAAGTGGTCAGCCAGCCCCTGTATGTTGTCGGTATAGAAGAAATAACCGGCTGCAAACCAATAGGGCACGATGAGACCTACCAGGGATGCAAAGAATGTCTTTACGCTAAACGAGAGGGTAAACACCATCATCATAATCCACAGTATAGGCATGAAATAGCCTATCTGCACGAAAATCATCGATGCCAGACCGATGCAGGCAAAGGCGTAGAAAGTCCAGCCTGTTGAGCGTTTATCCTGATAGCAATTCCAGATAATGAGATAAAAGGCGATGAAACACATCGTCACAATACTGCTTTTTAAAGAGAGGTGGGGGAGTCCTGTCATCGTCAGTAATGCCAGAAAACTGCAGGATACCATTCGGCTGTAGGTACGCATCAGGGCATTACGGTTGTTCAGTTCCACCATCAGCAGGGTAGACATGGCTGTAAAAGCAAATTCTACCCAGATATTGGATACCAATAAACCTACTGCAACCCAAACCAGCGTGGCAAGGGTTGCAGTAATAGGTAAAGAGTAGCGGCTAGCCGCTACTTTATTTTGAAAAGTTTTCTTTCTTAACATCTAATTCAACATTAAAAAACTAAAGGTCCTGTCCGATATCAGAACGGAAGTACTTGTCGGTGAACTGGATCTTCTGTGCCTCGGCAAAGCTCTTCTTCAAGGCTTCTTCCTTGTCCTTGCCGTAGCTGCTTACGCAGATGACGCGACCACCGTTGGTTACTACCTGACCATCCTTCATCGCTGTACCGGAGTGGAATACTACTGAGCCTTCCACGTCATCGATGCCCTGGATAGGATAACCCTTCTTGTAAGCCTCTGGATAACCGCCGCTTACGAGCATCACGCAGACTGCTGCACGCTCATCAAACTCGATGCTGCGCTTGTCCAAATCGCCTGCTGCTACACCTTCGAAGAGATCTACGATGTCGCTCTTCAGACGGAGCATCACGCTCTCTGTCTCAGGGTCACCCATACGGCAGTTGTACTCGATGACCATAGGCTCGCCTTCTACATTGATCAGACCGAAGAAGATGAATCCCTTATAGTCGATGTTCTCCTCAGCAAGTCCCTCTACGGTAGGACGGATGATGCGCTCGTCAACCTTCTGCATCCACTCCTTGGTAGCGAATGGTACAGGGGTAACGCTACCCATACCGCCGGTGTTCAGACCGGTATCGTGCTCGCCGATGCGCTTGTAATCCTTAGCCTCAGGCAGAATCTTGTAGTTCTTGCCGTCGGTCAATACGAATACAGAGCACTCGATGCCGCTGAGGAACTCCTCGATGACTACGCGTGCAGAAGCGTTGCCGAACATACCGCCGAGCATCTCCTTGAACTCCTTCTTAGCCTCTTCCAGGGTAGGGAGGATGAGAACGCCCTTACCGGCGCACAAACCGTCAGCTTTCAGTACGTATGGAGCCTTCAGTGTCTCCAGGAATTTCAAGCCTTCCTCTACGTGCTCGCCGTCGAAAGTCTCATACTGGGCAGTAGGGATGTTGTGGCGCTTCATGAACTTCTTGGCGAAGTCCTTGCTGCCTTCCAGTACGGCGCCAGCCTTTGATGGACCGATGACAGGGATGTTCTGGGTGCGAGGATCGTTCTTGAAGTCATCGTAAACACCCTTTACCAATGGGTCTTCCGGACCAACTACCACCATATCAACGCCATTTTCAACTGTAAAGTTCTTGAGCGCCTCAAAGTCGTCTGCCTTGATATCTACGTTCTCGCCGACATTCTGAGTACCGGCATTACCAGGAGCGATGAAGAGTTTCTCACACTTCTCGCTCTGAGCGATTTTCCATGCTAAGGCGTGCTCGCGGCCACCGCCTCCTAACAATAAAATTTTCATTTGCTGTAAGTTATTGTTTGTTATTTGATGTAGAAGTAAGCTCCCCTTTTTCGGGGGATGTTTACTCCTAGATATTTACTTGAGATAATCGAAGAAATAATTGCTGATGCGCTCATGCAGATGAGTGCTCTGATGACCTCTCATGTTGTGAGGCTCGCCAGGATAGACGAAGAAGTCTGGCTGGGTACCTGCTGCGATGCAAGCCTTGAGGAAGGTGAGGCAGTGCTGTGGCACTACAGTCACATCGTTCAAGCCCTGGATAATCTGCAGCTTGCCCTTCAGATTCTTTGCCTGATAGAGCAGAGAGGTCTTCCTGTAACCCTCTGGGTTGGTCTGTGGGGTGTCCATATAGCGCTCGCCATACATCACCTCGTACCAGTGCCAGTCGATTACCGGACCGCCTGCTACGCCTACCTTGAACACATCAGGGTGGTTGGTCATCAGTGAGATGGTCATGAATCCGCCGAAGCTCCAGCCGTGAACGCCAATCTTGTCAGCATCTACGTAAGGAAGCGTCTTCAGATATTCCACACCCTTCATCTGGTCTTGCATCTCAATCTGTCCGAGCTGGCGGAAGGTAGCCTGCTCGAAAGCCTTGCCACGGTTCTCGCTTCCACGGTTGTCGAGGATGAAGAGCAGATAGCCCTTTTCTGCCATGTAGGTTTCCCAACCACGGCTAGAGTAGTTCCAGCGGGCATCTACGTTGTGGGCATGAGGTCCACCATATACATATATAATGGTAGGATACTTCTTGTTTGGATCGAAGTTTACCGGTTTCACCATTCTCCAGTAGAGGTCTGTTTCGCCATCGGCAGCCTTGATGGTACCGCAGCTGTACTCAGGCACATTGTAGCCCTTCCAAGGGTTCTCGGCTGTGAAGTAAGCGGTGCGCTTGCCGTTCTCGGTATTCACGAGGGCAATCTTGCGAGGCACGGTAGGAGTAGAGTAGTTGTCGAAGACATACTGTCCGTTCTCGCTCAAAGTGGCGCTGTGCCATCCCTTGCCGCAATCATCTACCAGCGTACGCTTGCCGGTTTTTGTATCTACGGCAAAGATGTTTCTCTGGATAGGCGATTTCTCGTTGGATGCGATGATGATACTTTTGCGCTTGGTGTTGAAACCGAGCACTTCCATCACTTCCCATTTGCCGGAAGTCAACTGCTTGATTTCGAGTGATTCAGTGTTGCTTGCCATGCGGCTTCCGTGCTTGCCCAGGGTGCAGAGGTAGAGGTGGTTGTAGCCATCCTTGCGGCTCTGCATGATAAAGCTGTTGCTGTCCCAAGGCAGGAACTGGATAGGGTGGCAAGGCTCCACGTATTTCTCGTCGGTTTCGCGATAGAGTTCGCCTGTCTTCTCGCCGGTTTCTGCATTGTAGGCAGTCAGACGGCAGTCGTTCTGGTCGCGGTTCAGTTCGAACATATAGATGGTCTTGCTGTCCGGACTCCATGCGATGTTGGTGAAGTAGCGGTCGGTTGGATCGCCAGCCTTCAGATAGACGGTCTTGCCGGTCATGCAGTCGAACACGCCTACGGTTACCTTGTGTGATGTCTCGCCAGTCATCGGATACTTGTCTGGTGCAGGAGTAGCAATGCAACTCTGTGTTTCAGGATGATTGAAACCGATTTCCGGGATGTCGACCTGTGGATAGTCGGTTACCATACTCTGGTCCATGCGATAGAAGGCGAGCAGTTCGCCGTTCGGACTCCAGAAGGTTCCCTTGCTGATGCCGAACTCATCGCGGTGAACACTCTGTCCATAAACAATTTCGCGGCTTCCGTCCTTTGAAAGCTGGAAATCGTGAGATTTCTTCTCTTTTGTCAGGGCGTTGCTGGTTACATCGAAGGTACGCACATAGAGGTTGCTGCCCTTCAGATAGGCGAAGGCGTTCCGCTGGGCGTTGGCCTCCAGGAGGTTCTCGCCGTCAGCAAAATCCATCTCGCTCAGCAGCTTATGCTTCTTGAAGTCTACGGTATAAGTCTTGCTGCCGTTGCTTACCATCACGATGCTCTTGCCTGCAAACGGGAAGAGAGCATTGTAGAGGGCTCTTACCTTGATGTCTTTGGTAGGAGCAATCCACTGGTTGATGTCATTGATGCCGAAGAGTCTGGTCTCCTTGCCTGTCGTCTTGTTGACGAGATAGCAGGCATCCACATCCTGGCGAACGAGTTCATTGCCCCACCAGGTGCACCAGCGGTTCTTAGCTACCATGTTACGATAGTTGTTGCCGCCGAAGTTCAGGTCTTCCAATGTAAAGGTTTTCTCGCCTTTCTGAGCAGGAACCACGCCCTGAGCCTGTAAGTCGGTTGCATTCATAGCCATCATAATCATAGCAGCAAAAGATAATTTATAAATTGAATTCTTCAGATTCATTATATTCTTTACTTTATCGGGTTTACCACCCATACGTCGTGAAACACGACGTATGGGTCGATATGTCTCTTTAATCCTCGTCGTCGAAGTCAACGCTGAAGTTCTTCTTGCCTCCGCGCTTGCCACCGAAGTCACGGCCACCCTTGCGGTCGCCCTTGAAGCTGCGGCTGCCACGCTTATCATCGTCGTCATCATTGCGTCGACCGCCACCGATTCGTGAACGACCGCCCTTATGGAACTCAGCACGCTTCTTCTCGAAGTCTTCCAGACGGTGAGTATGGAACTTGAAAGAACGGATATCGTCCTCCTCGTTTTCAGTCTCCTCGCTTACACGCTTCTTGAATTCACGCTCCTTCTTGAAACGGTGCTTCTGAGCCATCTCGCTCTTCTCGCGCTCAGTCTTCACAATACCGCCTTCAGAACGGAAGTCCTTCATCTTGCCGTCGAACATCACATACTTGCGGAATTCGCACTCCAAGCTTCCGTTGAATACAGGAATCTTGATAGATGGTTTCAGACCAATCTGCTCGAAGCACTCCTCGCGGTAGCTCAATACCCAAGCCTCGTTGCCTGCAAAAGCCTTCTTGAAACGCTCACCTATCATCTTGTAGGTGTTCAGGAGGTTAGGGGTAGAGATGCGCTCACCGTATGGAGGGTTCATCACGATGATGCTCTTCTCGGCAGGCTGGGTGAAGTCCTTGAAGTCCTGCTGGGCGATGGTGATATCCTTGCTCAGTCCGGCAGCACGAACGTTGAGATTAGCTGTATTGACAGCCTTCATGTCAACATCGTAACCATAGATATGGTGCTCGAACTCACGCTCCTGAGAGTCGTCGTTATAGATCATGTCGAAGAGATCCTGGTCGAAATCGTTCCACTTCTCGAAGGCAAACTCCTTGCGGAATACACCTGGAGAGATGTTGCGGGCGATGAGGGCAGCTTCGATGGCGATGGTACCTGAACCACACATCGGGTCGATGAAATCGCATTCGCCCTTCCAGCCGGTCATCAGAATCATACCTGCAGCGAGAACCTCGTTCAGAGGAGCCTCTACCTGCTCCTGGCGGTAGCCACGGCGGTGCAGACTCTCACCACTCGAATCGAGACTCAAGGTGGCATTGTCTTCTGCAATGTGGATGTTGAGGCGGATATCCGGGTTAGATACGCTGATATTTGGACGTGTACCCTGCTTCTCGCGGAACCAGTCAACAATCGCATCCTTTACCTTGTAGGTTACGAAGCGTGAGTTGCGGAACTCCTCTGAGTAGACTACTGAGTCAACAGAGAATGTCTTCTTCACGTCTAAGATGTCATCCCACTTGATCTTCTGGATCTGATCATACACCTCTTCAGCGCTTCTAGCCTTGAAGTGCTTGATAGGCTTTAAGATACGGATGGCTGTGTGCAACTGGAAGTTAGCACGATACATCATTTCCTTGTCGCCTGTGAAAGACACCATGCGGCGACCGATCTGTACATTATTGGCACCCAACTGGGTGAGCTCTTCAGCCAAGACAGGCTCGAGGCCCATGAAGGTCTTGGCAATGAGTTCAAATTCCTGTTCCATTATTGAATTCTATATCTAATAAACTTTGTTTTTCTTTTTTATATTTCTTTGTTTTTGGTTTCATATCCTTGGTAACCCATACGTTGGCTCCCACTACGCAGCCTTCTCCGATGGTGATGCGACCGAGGATGGTAGCATTGGCGTAGACGATGACATTATCTTCGAGGATAGGGTGGCGAGGGATTCCCTTGATAGGATTGCCGTCCTTATCGAGAGGGAAACTCTTGGCTCCGAGGGTAACACCCTGGTAGAGTTTCACATTGTCGCCGATGATGCATGTAGCTCCAATCACCACACCCGTACCATGGTCAATGGTGAAGTGCTTGCCGATGGTAGCCTCCGGGTTAATATCAATACCGGTTTCCGAATGCGCCAGCTCAGTCATCATTCTCGGAATGAGCGGCACTCCCAGTTCGTGCAGCACATGGGCGATGCGGTAGTTGGTAATCGCCTTGATGACCGGGTAGCAGGAGATGATTTCTCCGTGGCTCATGGCAGCCGGGTCGCCCTCGTAGGCAGCCTCTACATCGGTAGCCAGAATCTTGCGCAGTCTCGGAAATTCCATGATTGCCTTGGCTGCAATCACGCCTGCCTTGGCACGCTGGTGCTGCAGTTCTGCCTGGGTTTCCGTTTCGCAGTCGTTGGCGAAGCAGAGACCGGCGAGAATCTGCTCTGACAGCATCTCATAGAGTTTCTCTACTCTTACTCCAATATGATATTTGATGGTTGAGATATTTACCGAAGAATTGCCGAAATATCCCGGAAAGAGGATAGAACGGGACAAACAGATGATTTCTTCGAGCGCCTTGCCCGAAGGAAGTGGATTCCCGTCTCGATGCTGATGGAAGAGACCCTTCAAAGATTCGGCGCTCGAAAGCTCCTCGATGGTCTCTGTCAGCTGATGAGTTAATGTATCTTTACTCATTTTCTTAATGTCTCAATAAAATTTGAGTGCAAAGATACGATTATTTTCTTGAATGACAAAGAAATAGCTACGGTTTTTTGTATTTTTTAGAGTGATTTTTTGAGGGATGAAAGACGGAAAGACCCATATACGGTGTTTTACCGTACATGGGTCTGGCTTGTCTTATTTTGCGATGCTGTCCAGGAAGAGGAGCAGTCGGTTGGTGACGTTTACCTCTGAAACACCGGAATCGAAGTCGAGCGATACGAGGTTGAGTGTAGGGAAACGGTCGTGGAGATGTTTCTCGATGCCTTTGGAAATCACGTGGTTAGCTATGCAACCGAAAGGCTGGAGCGAGATGATGTTGCTCACGCCATCACGGATGTAACCTACGATGTCGGCAGGCAGAAGCCAGCCTTCGCCAAACTGGGCTGCGAGCGAAACCAGTCCCTGTACGTCCTTCGCATCATCATAGATATTGGTGAACGGACGGAAGTAGCGGAACTTGCCGGCTGCCTTGTTTACCTGGCGCAATCTTCTGCCTATCAGCGCCTGATAAGCGCCCTTGATGATGAAATCGGGCACTTTGGTGCAACTCAGCCGCATGTGTTTCTGTATCTCCACGTTCACAAATTCCTGCAGGAAGAAAGGGGCAAGCAGAGGCGGAACCACCTCAATGCCGCGCGAGATGATGTTCTGCTCCAGGAACTGGTGGGCGAAAGGATTGAACTTCAGGAAGATTTCGCCTACGATTCCTACCTTCGGCAGTTCTCTGTCGAGTGTCATCTGGTTGAATTCTTCGGCTGCCTGTTCCAGGAGTCGGATGAGTTCTTTGGCTGAATTCTGGGCGATAGGTCCGTCTATCAGCTGCATGTATTTATCGCGCAACTCTCTGGCAATGCCCGGTTTACGCTCTCTTACGATGCAGGCGTTGTACATTTCGTTGATTGCATCGCCATAGAAAATGGCGGTAACGATAATCTGACTGTATTTCAGCCAAGGCACATTAAAGCCGTCCTGCTCGTTGTAGTCTTGCTTGTCGTCTGTTGAGCCTGATGCTTCGCCTGTTGAGGCTGTTACACCGAGCGTGAGCAGCGGAATGTCCTGGAATCCATTGGAAATCATCGCACGTTTGATGAGACCGGCGTAGTTGGTTGCGCGACACTGGCCGCCCGTCTGACTCATCACTACTGCCGTATTATTCAGGTCGTATCTGCCTGATTTCAAGGCTTTGATGATGTCGCCGACGATGAGGGTTGCCGGATAACAGACTTCGTTGTTGGCAAACTTCAAGCCGAGTTCGGCGCTTACCTCATCGCTCATCGGAAGTACCTCTACATCATAGCCTATCAGTTTCAGGATAGGCGGAATGATAGGGGTGAGGTATTCGGTCATGAAAGGAGCGAGAATCTTGCGATGAATATCCTGCTTGGTGAATACCTTGGTCTGCTGTAAATGTTGAGTGTTGAGTGTTGAATGTTGAATGTTGAGTGTTGAATTCTTCACTCCCTTCAGGCTTTCTATCAGCGAGCGGACACGGAGTTTCAGGGAGCCGATATTGCTCACATCATCTATCTTCAGCAGCGTGAAAGGCTTGTTGTGGCGCTTCATGATGTCGCGAATCTCGTCCTGGATAAAACTGTCAGGACCGCAGCCGAAGCTGGTCATCTGGACGAAATGAACCTCATCGCCCTGTTCGGCTGCCCATTGCGCTGCCTTCAGAATGCGGTTCATATACGCCCATTGCTTCACGAGATAAGTCTCTGGCTGACAGTTGTATGCTTCGTTGTTGTCTTGGCTGGCTAATGCTGCCTCATTTCTTTCTGCCGCCAGGTCCTCCAGATTGAATTCTTTGAAATCAGCAAAGAGATTACCCCGGGCGATGTCTTCGCTGATGACGTTGACTCCCAGATTGGCTATCATCTCGCTCAGCTTGTGCTGAATCAGCGGGTCTGTATGATAAGGACGGCCAGCCAGCAGAATCGTAAGTCCCTTGTTTGGCTTCTGAGTCTTGTCTTCGTTCGTTTTCTGAGCCTCTGTTTCTTCATTTTTCAGAATCTCCCAGCCCTGTTTCTTGATTTCAGCTGCATATACTGCCTGAGCATAGAGGGCCTCTCTCAGCGCTTTATGGGCAGTCTTCTTGCTTACTCCCAGTTGCTTGAGATAATCGGTAATCTGTTTTTCCAGCGCCTTAGGCTGGGCAAAGTTGATGACGGGCGTATCGATTGGTTTCTTCAGATTGATGACCGACTTGATGACATCGCTGTAGCCCGAAACGACCGGACAGTTGAAGCTGTTCAGCGTATTCTTCGGGTCGTCATTATGTTCATAAACCACGTATGGCATGAGGATGCGGTCTACCTTCGGGTTCTCGTTGAGTTCTTTCAGATGACTGTGAGCCAGTTTAGCCGGGAAGCAGATATTGTCGCTCATCACCGTATTCAAGGCTCCTTCATACTGGCTGAAAGTGGAATCGGAAGAGAGTATCACGCCCAATCCGGCTGCCCGGAGCAGCGCATTCCAGAACGGATATTCCTCGTACATGTTGAGGATGCGAGGAATGCCTACCCATGTACCGCAAAACGCGGTAGCAGGTGGGTTAACTGTTTCTCTATCAAAGAGTAAACTATATTTGTATTCGTAGATATTTTTGCCTTTTATCCCGTTTGCTCCCTTGTTGTTGAACACACGCTCACACTTGTTTCCGGAGTAGAATCGGTTGCCGCCGGTAAAGGTGTAGCGGGAAACATAACAATGGTTTTCGCAACCTTTGCATTGCAGCTGTTTGGTTTCATAATGAGCCAGATTCTGGAGATCATCGATGGATCTTGATGAGGCAGGGTGCTCGTCTTCTGCAGATGTGCGATGCTTGTAATCTGCCGCCGCATGAAGGGCACAGCCGTAGGCGCCCATCAGTTCCGGCATGTTGCTTCGTGCCACTTCGGTATGGGTGAGTAACTCAAATGCTCTTACCACCGCATCGTTTCTCATCGTACCACCCTGCACAACGATTTTGCCTCCAAGGTTCTCATTACCATGGAGTTTCAATACCTTATAAAGACAGTTCTTGATGACTGAATAAGATATTCCGGCAGAAATATCAGCTACAGATGCGCCCTCTCTGAGCACCTGTTTTACCTTCGAGTTCATGAAGACGGTGCAGCGGGTTCCCAGATCGCAGGGAGCCTTCGACTGGCAGGCGAGTTGGGCAAAATCGCCTACAGAATAACCCATATTGTTGGCAAAGGTCTGGATGAATGTTCCGCAGCCCGAACTGCACGCCTCGTTGAGTTCCATGCGCACTACAGCCCCTTTCTCAACGAAGATTGCCTTCATGTCCTGTCCGCCAATGTCCAGGATAAAACTCACGTCAGGCATGAGTGAGGCAGCCGCTCTTTCGTGCGCCATTGTTTCGATAATGCCGCTATCAAGGCCGAAAGCCGCCTTGATGAGTTCTTCGCCGTAACCTGTAGAGCAGGAGCCTACGATTTCCAGTTCAGCGCCTCGCAATGCAGCTTCCTGCTTCAGGGCGTTCAGTCCATCTGCTACTGCCTTGATCGGATTTCCCAGATTCAGGCGGTAATTGGTAAAGACAATATCTCCCGTAGGCGTCTCCGCATTCACCCTTACCGCAACAATCTTCGTCGTAGTAGAGCCCGAGTCAATACCAATTACAACCTGCTGTTTTCCTTTGTTCAGCGGTTGGGTTTCGGTAGCGAATTTCGCCTTTGATTTGAGCCATTCCTGGTGCTCTTTCTCGTTCTTGAACAGAGGTAGCAGACTGCTGGTCCATTCTGTTTGTATTTCTTTTTTCATCCGGCTTCTGAGAACAGATACTGAGGCTGCAGAATCTGCCGATTTAGCCCGGTAAGCACAGCCCAGAGCCGGAATGAGATTGCTGTTTTCTGATACGATGAAATCGTTTGGAGAGAGATGGAGATAATCGCAGAAAGCCTTGCGGAGAGCCGGAAGAAAGGTCAGCGGACCGCCGCAGAGCAGGATAGGAGCCTCGAAACTGATGCCGTGAGAAAGCGTAACCACCGTCTGTACGGCGATGGAATGGAAGATGCTGGCTGCAATATCTGCTTCGGGCAGATTGCGCGCCATCAGGTTCTGGATGTCGGTCTTGGCAAACACGCCGCAGCGGGCAGCCATCGGATAAACGTGCTCTGCCTTCATCGCCAACTCGCTCATCTTCTGGTTCTCTACGCCCATCAGCACACTCATCTGGTCGATGAAAGCGCCCGTTCCGCCGGCACAGTTGCCGTTCATGCGCAGTTCCATATTTCCGTTTTCCTTGAAGAAGATAACCTTCGCATCCTCGCCGCCAATATCGATAAGCGCCTTCGCCTCAGGATGAGCCGTACGGGCATAGACCGATGCAGCCACCACCTCCTGTACAAACTCCGCCTGGAGCTGTTCGGCAGTAGCCATTCCTACGCTTCCCGTTACGCAGATTCTTGCCTCTGCATCGCCGGTAAGGGCTAAAATCTCATCGAAATATTGCGACACAAGTTCGTTGACACGAGCGTTGTGGCGTTCGTATTTTGAGTAAATTACCCGGTTATCGCTGTCGATAACGGCTATTTTGGCTGTCGTAGAGCCAACGTCCAATCCTATGTAATACGTCTTATCCATTTCTCTTATCTCAAGTATTTTCTCTTATCTTCTAGTATCTTCTTCAAGTTTCGCAAGTTTTGCTCCACACGCCCTGAAAGGGCAGAAGCTCCTAGCCCAGGGAGGGCACTGAAAAAGTCCCTTCATGGGTTATGTTAGTTTAACATTCGATCTT